>CEUN01006743.1_pt1 | contig 230514 bp, 228 predicted proteins | sample 361501 | NCBI WGS metagenome assembly CEUN01 (sample SAMEA2622801, study PRJEB7988) | marine metagenome | biome: marine biome (ENVO:00000447); feature: marine epipelagic mixed layer (ENVO:xxxxxxxxx); material: "saline water (ENVO:00002010), including plankton (ENVO:xxxxxxxx)" | depth 120 m | reverse complement strand
AAACGCCGCCGGCAATGCCAGCGGCGTTTGTCGTTTTAAAATGACCAGAGATTATCCTTAGACCAGGCTCCTCAGTTGACGGTTGATCACACTCAACTTGGCGAGATCGACCGCAGAGCCCGCCTTGATTTCCGTAATCATGTTTGTGGCCCTTTGGACAGCATGTGCATTGGCTTCCGCCCAGGCATCGATAATCGTCGGTGCCAATTCGGCTCCGCCCGATACATCCATGATTCTGGTAACCAAACGCGTCTGTGTAGCATAGAGATCATCGACGATTCCCGCCGTTGCGCTTTTTTGCCATTCATCACCACGTGCGATTTGCAATGCGGCAGCTCGAAGCCAGTCAAATCCAAAACGGTCTCCGATACCGTAGAAGACCCTGGCAACAGCTTCCGGTTCAAATCGACCACCTGCAGCTATGCGAACAATATCGCAGGCTGGCGCCAATGCATCCAGATTAGCGATGCGCTGGGCAAGCGTTTTCGGTGCGTGTCGCGTAATATAATGGTTTGCCTTTTCGTCTCGCGTAATTTTGAGTGCCGGAGACAAAATAGAATCCAATCCTTTGTCCATTCCCGCCACGGCAGGCTGAAAAGCATTTACTGTCTTTCCTATTTCCTGACCGCTGGCTTCATTTCTTGTAAACCAAATAGTGCCGCGTGTGATGAGATCGAGAATTTCGAGTTGCATCTCGGTCTGCACATCTGCAGGTACCGAGTTGTCCAATGACTCAACGCCGCTCCAAAGCTCCGCAAGGCCAAACACCTGTCGGCAGGCCAGGTAGGCTCGGGCAATCGCCGCTGGTTTCTCGCCGGTCCGTTCCGAAATTGTATTTATGAAACTGGGACCGGTACGGTTCACCACTGTATTGGCTACATAAGTTGCAATGATTTCACGACGAAGCCGGTGATTCCCAACCAGATTAGCGAAACGCCTTTGGATCAATTTGGGGAAATATAGACCGAGTGTGTTCTCAAGATAGGAATCGTCTGGCAGCGAGCTTCCCATGACGTCATCAAATAAAGCAATCTTGGCATAAGCCAATAGAACTGAAAGCTCTGGCCGCGTAAGACCTTTGCCCGCCGACAAGCGCATCTCAAGATCTTCATCGGATGGAAGGAACTCCACGTCTCTATCGAGCTCGCCGCTGCGCTCCAACGCATGAATAAAGCGCAAGTGTTCATCCGCGAGCGCGAGGCTTTGATGTTCAGCATTGGTCAACGCCATGCTTTGGCGATAATTATCCATCAAGACCAGATCCGAAACATCGTCGGTCATATCAGCGAGGACTTTATTGCGTTGTGCAAACGTAAGCTTGCCAGAACGCGTCGCCATACCGAGAAGAATCTTGATATTGACCTCATGATCAGAACAACCAACACCCGCGGAGTTGTCGATAAAATCAGTGTTGATACGACCACCCGATTGAGAATATTCGATCCTGCCCAATTGCGTGGCGCCGAGATTGGCGCCCTCGCCAACAATTTTGGCACGAACCTGGTTCCCATTGATGCGAAGAGAATCATTGGCGCGATCACCAACCTCAATATTGTTCTCATCGCGGGACTTGATGTAAGTGCCTATGCCGCCAAACCAAAGAAGGTCAATCTCGGCGGTTAGAATGGCATGAATAAGCTCATTCGGCGTAACCGTATCACCGGGAAGATCGAACACCTTGTGCATTTGTGGCGTGACTTTTATCGATTTTGCCGAACGCTCAAAGATACCACCACCTGCAGAAATCAGCTTGGCGTTGTAGTCGGTCCAGGAGGATCGGCCCTTATCAAACAGTCTCTTCCGCTCTTTAAAGCTCGATGCTGGATTCGGATCTGGGTCGACAAAAATATGGAGATGGTTAAACGCACCAACGAGTTTTGTGAACGGTGAATAAATCATACCGTTGCCAAATACATCGCCCGACATATCGCCAACCCCGACACTGGTAAAGGGCGTCGTCATCACATCAACGCCCATTTCGCGGAAGTGGCGTTTTACGGATTCCCACGCTCCGCGCGCGGTAATGCCCATGGCCTTGTGGTCGTAGCCAACCGAACCGCCGGATGCAAAAGCGTCATCGAGCCAGAAGCCGTATTCCTGTGAAACGCCGTTGGCAATGTCCGAGAAAGTCGCAGTACCTTTGTCAGCGGCAACAACAAGATACGGATCGTCATCGTCTTGTCGAACGACATTCTTCGGCGGAACGATCTTATCGCTTTTCAGGTTGTCTGTAATATCGAGCAAGCCACGCATAAAGGTTTTGTAGCAGGCAATTCCTTCTTCAAGAAAAGCCTCGCGGCCACCGGATTCGGGTGGTTGTTTGACAATAAATCCGCCCTTCGCGCCGACGGGCACAATAACGGCATTCTTGGTCATCTGGGATTTCATCAAACCAAGAATTTCGGTCCGGAAATCCTCTTTGCGATCCGACCAGCGGATACCGCCACGGGCAACCTTGCCACCACGTAAATGTACTGCATCAACGCGTGGCGAATGCACAAACACCTCGATTGCGGGTCGCGGCAATGGCAGCTCATCCACATTGCCACTATCGATTTTGAATGACACATAAGGTTTGGGTGATCCGTCTTCAGCGGGCTGGTAGAAATTGGTCCGCAGAGTGGATTCAATGATATTGACGTAGCGTCTGAGGATACGATCCTCATCTAGCGATACAACGTTGTCGAGCGCTTTGGAGAGCTTGTCTTTCAGCTTTTCGGTCCGTTTGCCTGACTTCGGCGCAAGCTCAGGATCAAATCTGAATTCAAACAGCTCAACAATCATTTTGGTTATGTCGACCTGATTTGCCAGCGTGTCTTCAAGATAAGACTGACTGTAGAGAATCGCCGCCTGCAGCAGATACTTACAATAGCCGCGCAACATGACGATTTGACGCCATTCGAGCTCTGCATCAAGCACGAGTTTATTGAAGCCATCATCTTCCATCTGGTTGTTCCAGACACGATGAAATGCTTCTTCAAAAAGAGGTTTAACCTCTTCGACATCGACGGCCGCGCCTGAGCGCGTAACCAAACCGAAGTCGTGCAGCCACACCGGTTTATCGGAACTCTCCGGGACAAGTTTATGGGGAACCTCATCTATGACGCGAAGACCCATGTTCTCCAGAACCGGCAGTACATCAGATAGCGGGAGCGGTGCCCCCGGATGAAACAGTTTGAATCGAACCGCATTATCTTCAGCTTCCTGCCGACGATATAGATCGAGGACAATCGCACCATTTGAAAACGTTTCTTCAACACGTGCGATATCTGCTACAGCCGATTCCGGGCTGAAAATCTCACGATAGGCGGCAGGAAAGGCGTCGCGATAGTCGGAATGATATTGAATTCCATCATTTTCGCCGTGAGCGTCGATGAGTACACTTGCCAGCGCATCTGACCAATCGCGTGCTGCCTCCGCCAAACGTTCCTCAATCTCAGAATCGCTTTGGGGTGCAGAAACGCCCGGCGTCGTTTTGACGATAAACTGAATGCGCGCAAGCGCTGAATCCGTCACCTGCGTATAGTAAGCAGTTACCGGACCCGCATATCCATCTTCCAATATTTCCTGAAGTTTTCGCCGTAGCGCCGTGTTGTACCTATCACGTGGCACGAAAACCAGGCACGAAAGATGTCGCCCAAAGGGGTCGCGATGGACAAAAAGCGCGACACGCTGACGTTCGCGCAACCGCAAAATACCAAGCGAGGTCGCCAGCAAATCTTCAACATCAACTTGAAGAAGTTCGTCACGTGGCAACGACTGCAAAGTGTGCATAAGAGCCTTTGCATCGTGGCTAGAGGGCTCAAAACCAGCACTTTCAACAATGGAGTCTACTTTGCCTCTGAGGACCGGAATCTCATTAACGGTGTGATTATAGAGATCGGATGTAAACAACCCGACGAACAAACGTTCGCCCGAAACATTACCCTGCTTGTCAAACATCTTGATGCCAATAGTGTCGAGATGTACTGGGCGATGAACCGTAGATCGAGTATTCGCCTTGCTCACCATTAAAGCGGTGGGCTTATTCAGAAAGTCGGCAATTTCAGGCGGCAAATCCGAACCATTGGAAAGGCCTTCAAATATTTTAGTCTTTTGCGAACGCAGGATTCCAAGACCGCTCTTTCGATGGGTCTTTAAGATCGATTTTTTTCCTTTGGTCGAAATCCCGTATTCGCGATATCCAAGAAACGTGAAATGATTGTCATCGATCCATCGCAAAAAGGCCTTGGTTTCCTCAATTTCAGCTCGGCTTAGCGGCACTTCGTCAGGCTGCAAATCTGCGATTGCTTCGGCAACCTTGACCCGCATCGTCCGCCAATCGTCGACAGCGTTCCGAACATCCTTCAGAACATTTTCGAGTTGTTTGGAAATCGTGCGCAATTTGTCTTGACCGGCATGCTCATTGATCTCGATGTGAATCACTGATTCCATACCGGTATCGACCGCTGCCTTTTCATCCTGGCAAATAGCAAGAAGTTTCCCGTTTTTATCCCGTTTCACGCGAATAATTGGGTGAACGATGACATGTATTGTCGCCTCAAGCTGATTGAGCGCAGCAGTAACGGAATCAACCAAAAATGCCATATCGTCATTGACGACCTGAACAGCTGTGTGGTCTGTGTCCCATCCACCCTTTTCATTCTTTGGATTAAAGACTCGGATTGAAGGTTCATGAGGCGTGCGTTTCTGGAGTAAGTCCCACGCCGATAGAGCCGCCGCCAACAGCTGATCCGGCGCAGCGCGTAAAACGTCCTCCGGCGCAGTATTGCCGTAAAACGCATTAATAAAATCGCCAACATCGGCTTTTCCCGACTTCCTGGCTTTTCGCCGTGCGGCGGTAGCGACCTTCTTAATTACTGTCTTTTTAGCGTCTTCGCTGCGCTGAAGCATGGCTCCGGCCTTTCGTTTCTGTATGGCGGTCAATTTTTTTCTCCAAGTAAGACGCTTTTAACAAATGATAGATGAAATCATGGTTAACAAGTCTAAACCAAATTTTTTATGACACTCGGAAAGACGGGATTTGCCATGCCCCAAGGCGCCATACCAAACGACAACATTCACGATCCATTCTTCGACCGATTGCCAAGGCCGGTTTCCGAACAACTATCAATAGATCAGAAATCCGCCATAGCAGCAGCATTGCCAGGCCGAATAGGCGTTAAACCACCGGTAAATATTCGTATGAGTGTGCCCATGCTCCGATGGCGATTTTACTTTGCGATAAATGGGGGCAAGGAACGTCGAAGTAAACCCCGATTGGCCGCTGATAGAAAACACAATCCTTTGATGACGCGCGGAAATACTTTATCCGTGGTGCTGGGTGCAACGACGTTGTATCTAGCAACACTGGGGGGTTTTTTGGTTTACGCCTCTATTCTTCAGGTTTGACAGCGATAACGGTAATTTGACCTTGCTTTAAAGCCAGAGCGTAAGCTGATAAACAGGCGCACCTTTATTTTAGCGAGCTGAAAATGCAGGGGCTCACGAGCCTGCCCTTAAACCAGATTTTACTAGCCACTCTGTGGGCTTTCGCGGTTATCCAGATTTTTTGGAGCCATCCTATCCTGGAGCTTGCGGGTGGAATTGCGCTTGGACTTTATATAGTGCTCGTTATCTCAAAAATTCGGCGGCGCATGCAAATATTGATTTCTTGTCTCGCCGCTACTGCGATAACACTTGCTGCGATATTCGACGGCTGGACAGCTCTTTGGCAGGGGATGGAGAATTCCGTCATATTTGCAGCGTTTTTCGGAACGGTTGTCTTGCTGCGGGCAACCGCGGATCAACGTCCCGAAATCAGCAGAGCGCGACAGTTTGTAGAACGGCTTGGCGCCCAAGAACGCGACAGCGGATTAATGGCCGGAAGTCAGTTTCTGGGCAGCGTCCTCAATGTTGGTGTTATGTCTATTTTTGCGCCTATCGTCGGCCGTGACACCAGTAGCGATATCCGTAAATTGGCTGCAGAAGCCTGTCAGCGCGGTATGTGTCTGTGCTGTTTATGGTCGCCGTTCTGGATAGCCATGGCGTTGTGCTACGAGCATTTACCCACAGTGATGCTGTGGCAGATCATGACTTTGGGGCTGGTATTTGTGTTGGTTGGCTTCGTAACCGCACATTTCCTGTATACCCGGAGTGTAGGCCTGGCCGGACTAATGCGTGCGGTGGCGGCTTTGATCCCCGTATTACCCCCCGTCGCTGCCGCTGCCTTTGTGGTGCTTCTTCTCAACTCGACAACATCTTTGTCCACCCTCCAATGTCTGGTGACCGGCATACCTGTTTTGTGTCTGTTCGGACTTGCGGCGCAGGGACTCAGCCATTTGAAAATCGCAGTTCAACAATCCGGCAACGGAATCGGTGCAGTCCATAGCGAAGTTGTTCTGCTGACAGCGGCAATCCTGCTCGGAAAAACGCTGACACTGGCGATTTCGGAAACCGGTTTTAACCAGGCTGTAGCGGCGTTGGGTCTTCCCGACTGGGGCGTAATCACAGCGGTCATCGCTACTATTACTGTTTTAGCATTTGCAGGTGTCCATCAGATCGTAACCGCGACGCTGGTACTTGTTCTCTTCGGATCAATCGACACCGGCGTTTCACATTTGATCATTATGGAAGCGGCGCTTATCGGCTGGGCCTTCTCGTCAATGACAGGTCTATCAGCAGTTTCCGTTGCGGTCGCAAGCAACATGTTTAACGTTTCACTCGAAGGATTGGCATACGGCCCAAATTTGCGTTTCGTCGCCGTATTTGGCGTGATCGCAGTCATAGGACTGACCGCCTTAAACCGGCTTCTTATTTAAAGTCCAGAAATAAAAAGGCGGCCATTTAAGACCGCCTGAAGTTGGGGAAGAGAATGAGCGCAGCAACTAAGCGCAAATTCCACCCCAAATAATGCAAAAACCATGCCAAAATTATGTATATATGAAAATCAAGGGTTTAGTGGCCCCATACGCATCCGTATGGCGCATTATTGTACAACTATCGACCCAAAACAGTGTCAAATTGCGTAAATCGCCACACCCCTGACCATGACCAGCGAGCCTATACCTTTTTAGTAATGGCAGCACCATAATCAGAGGCAATGGTTTCTTTATCCAAAGCTGAACGAATGAACTCGACTGTGGAGCTCAGCCGACCACTTCGAGGTTCGCCGAGAACGAATATATTGAAATGCGAATCCTATATTTCCAAACCCAGCGCCAAGGCATCACGCGCCCGTTGATGGCTTGTAAATGAGAAGATATCGCCATCATTTCCGTCGCCGATTGAAAAAACCGGAAAACCAACATCTTCTGCCGCCAGGTTCTTAATGGCCATCTATGTCCTCTCATACGCAGATAGAAAGTTAATCATTTATCGCACCCTCACCCTTGATACCAATGGGTCTCGGCGTCAAGCAGGTTGTCTGGAATAGATCAGATGACAATTTCGATGTTCGTACCGAGCATTGGTCATCCAGGAGCATTATGGAGCATTATAATGAAATATGAATTACTCGGTGGCGCCACTGCAGTGGCTGCGCCATCACGAATTCGCGCCTTTGCGGAAGAAATCATACCAGCATTTGCGTGAGGAAATGGAGCGGGCGATGAGATTCGAACTCACGACATCAACCTTGGCAAGGTTGCGCTCTACCCCTGAGCTACGCCCGCATCCGGAGGCGCGATAATAGTCAGACAGTCCAGCATTGCAAGTCTTTGCGTGGGTTTCACGTATTGAAACCCATAGTGTCTTTTTTGTAGGGTGCGCGCCATGTCCGAGACCACCAGTTCACCTGAGTTACAGATCGCAACGCCCGAAACACTGCTTTCGAGGTTGAGAGATCTCAAGATCAATTTCGAAGAATATACGCACCCGGCGGTATTTACAGTCGAGGAAGCAAAAGAACTGCGCGGCGAGCTACCTGGTGAGCATTGCAAAAGTCTGTTTCTCAAAGCCAAAGGCGGTGCGCTTTTTCTTGTCGTTTGCCTAGAGTGGCGGCGCATGGATATGAAACAACTCGCGGATTTGTTGCCATCCCGCCGCCTATCCTTTGGCCAACCAGATCTATTGCTGGAAAAACTTGGCGTGACGCCTGGCTCTGTAACGCCGTTTGGCGTCATCAATGATTTAGGGCCAGAAGATGATCGCGTCACCGTCGTGCTCGACAAAAAAATGATGGAGGCGGAAATGGTCAACTATCACCCCCTGGTCAATACGGCGACGATAGGATTATCACCGTCGGATTTGAATAGATTTTTGGTTGATTGCGATCACGTACCGCTTATTCTGGACTTGGATCCAGCAACACAAAAATAATGCTGGCCGGTGTTGGTCGTCGGGACCTTGTTTTTGCCCGCAAAATTCGCCATTTACTGTTACGCAGATCGCATTGTGGCGTCCTGCAACCAAAATAAACAATAGAGTGATATCTCATGGAGCCGATACTTGACCCTTCAACACCGCCTGGCGCGCCGGCCGGGGATTTGGTTAAAGAATCATCGGAAGCGTCATTTGTTCAGGACGTAATTGAAGCCTCGCAGGAGGTTCCGGTTATTGTCGACTTCTGGGCTCCTTGGTGTGGACCCTGCAAACAGCTGGGGCCGCTATTGGAAAAGGTCGTCACCGAAGCCAACGGCGCCGTGAAAATGGTCAAGATCGATATTGACCAAAACCAGAATCTTGCGCAGCAGTTGCGCATCCAATCCATTCCCGCTGTTTATGCTTTCCATCAAGGCAAACCGGTGGATGCGTTTCAGGGCGCTCTGCCTGAAAGCCAGCTTCGCGAATTTGTCGATAAACTTACGCAAGGGGCGGGTACTCAAGAAAAGTCACCGATAGATGAGGCTATGGAGCAGGCTGAGGCCCTTATGGAGTCCGGAGAATTTGAACAGGCGGGAGCGGTTTTGTCCCAGGTTATTCAACATGCACCTGATAATCTCGATGCAAAAGCGGGCCTAGCACGTTGCTGTATCGAAACCGGCAACAGTGAAGCAGCTAAAGAAATCATCGATTCCCTGAGTGACGAAGAACGGGAAAATACCGCCTTTGCGAGTGTGTTGAGCGCTCTGGAACTTGCAGAGAAAGCTGCATCTGCTGGAGATCTGGCCCCATTGCAGGCAGCGGTAGAAGCCAATCCTAAGGATCATCAGGCCCGTTACAATTTGGCCCTGGCACTTTATGCCGGTGGTGAAGCAGAAACCGCGGTTGATGCCCTATTGGAAATCATTCGGCAGGATCGCGGCTGGAACGAAGACGCCGCCCGCGTTGAGCTCCTAAAGTTCTTTGAGGCGTTAGGCCCGACTGATCCGATCACGGTATCGGGTCGCCGCAAGTTGTCCTCAATTTTGTTTTCATGACCCGAAGTGTCTTCGACCCTTCATTTGAAGACCTCCCTCAGGTAATTCCGATCTTTCCTCTTACCGGTGTGTTGCTTCTGCCAACAGGAAAATTGCCACTTAATATTTTTGAGCCGCGATATCTGGCCATGGTGCGAGACGCATTGGCCGATGAACGACGAATGATCGGGATGCTTCAGCCGAGAGTCCCTGATCCCGATGACAATCGCGGAGCGGCAAATTCAGAAGAAGGAGAGCCCGATCTATACCAAACCGGTTGTGCGGGAAGAATAACCTCGTTTTCTGAATCCGATGACGGACGTTATATGCTTACGCTTTCGGGAATTTGCCGCTTTGATATTGCCGAAGAGATGACGGGTAAAGACGGATATCGGCGCGTGCTGGCTGACTATCGTCGATTTAGAGACGATATCGGCGACCCACCAGAAGCAGAGATCGACCGCGACCGCTTGCTTGCCGCAGTTAAAGAATACTTTGCGCTACAAAACATCGAAGCGAGTTGGGACGCTGTTCTAGCGACACCGAATCAACGACTCATTACGTCTTTGGCAATGACGTGTCCATTTGGGCCAAATGAACGGCAAGCGCTGCTTGAAGCCCAAACGCTGTCGGCACGCGCAGACATAGTTGTTACATTGTTGGAAATGGCCTTGATGGAAAACGGTGAGGCCAGCGATATCAGCCATTAGAACACTTGTTTAGGAAATATCAATGACAGCGAAATCGACAGTCGATCCAAAATTATTGGAGATATTAGTGTGCCCCGTTACCAAACAGGCGTTGCGCTATGATGAGGATGCGCAGGAATTAATCAGCGAAGCAGCAGGATTGGCTTATCCCATCAGGGATGGCATTCCCATCATGCTCGCCGATGAAGCGCGGCCCTTGGAAGGTGACCAGAAAAGCGATTAGTGGTCAGTTTTTATGTCTCCGCGTCCCTCCAGGATCAAATTCAAAAAGGCGGAAAATACACTTGAAATCGCCTTCGACGATGGTGCTGAATTTTCAATTCCTGCAGAGTTACTGCGAGTAGAAAGCCCTTCCGCAGAGGTTCAGGGTCACGGCATGGGACAGAAAAAAATTGTTTCGGGACGCCGTCATGTCAGCATTATGGAAATAGAGCCGGTTGGGAACTATGCCATAAGGCTAATATTTGATGATCTTCATGACACCGGTATATTTTCATGGTCGTATTTGTACGAGCTCGGCAAAGAAAAAGTGCAGAAATGGTCAGAATACATAACCGCACTGGAAGAAGCCGGGCTTAGTCGGGATCCTTAGACACCTGTCGATCTTGCCGCGGCGCACCGTGCAGGGCAAACTCGTCACTAACTAAAATTTGAACCATCGTCTGAAAGCGCTTCTTTGAAACTAAACGATCGAATTACCCGATTTACCATTGTCGGCGGTGGCAGCGCTGGATGGCTTGCCGCGAGCCTTCTAACCGCAACGCTTAATCGCCGAAATGACGGACCTGACACCGAGATCACCGTAATTGAATCGCCCAACTTGCCGATTATCGGTGTCGGCGAAGCAACTACCCTGAGCACATTTGTGACATTCGCGCAGCTCAAGATTGACGAACAGGATTTTCTGAATCACTGCGATGCGAGCTTTAAAGGTGCTGTCAGATTTAAGGGTTGGAATATCAATCCAGACGGTACTGACGGCGACTATTACCACCCATTTGATGTTCCTGAGCTCATCTACGGCGTCCTTCCCGCTTATCACTATCATCGCAGAAAGGCAGAGGGCATTTCTCAGCCATCCTTTGCGCATTCGATGAGTGTTTTGCCAACTCTCATGGACGCGAACCGCGCACCCAAGGCACTCGACGCTCAGCCGTTTGAAGGGCTGGCAAACTATAGTTTTCATCTAGATGCATCATTGATGGGCGAGTATCTAAAGGAGTACTGCACGACACTGGGCGTTACATATATCAGCGACGATGTTGTCGATGTGACATTGGATGAAAGAGGATTTGTAAGCGCCCTTGAGCTTAAAGAACTGGGAACACATCCTGTAGAGTTTGTAATCGATTGTTCGGGGTTCCGAAGCCTGATTCTGCAACAAGCACTTGGGGAAAAATTTATACCCTATAAAGACCATTTGCTTTGCGATCGGGCATTGGCGGTGCAAATTCCGCATCGAGAGGGGGCGCCGCTCGAGCCCTATACGACGAGTTCGGCGCTGGGTGCCGGCTGGTCGTGGAATGTACCGCTCTATTCAAGGCGCGGAACCGGATATGTTTTTTCGAGTCAGTTTCGCTCAGACGATGATGCAATTGAGGAGTTTTTGAATTTTCTCGGTGACGATGCAAAAGATGCTGAGCCACGTGTTATCCCAATGTCAATCGGCCGGGCACGCCATAGCTGGGTAAAGAACTGTCTGGGGGTTGGTCTGTCTGCTGGATTTATCGAACCGCTGGAATCAACGAGTATTCATCTCATTCAAGTCGCGATCCGACGGTTCCTTGATCATCTGCCGGACCGGAATTGCGACCCCGCTTTGGTTGATCGGTACAATCATCTTGTTACGGATATGTATGAAGATATTCGCGATTTTATTGCGATGCATTATGCCATTTCCAATCGGGACGGCGAGTTTTGGCAAACCGCGCGTAGCGAAAATGCGGTACCCGATCGTGTACGTGAGCGTTTAGCATTGTGGAAACATAAATTGCCGACAGAACTTGATATCGGGACAACAAATCCTTTGTTCACGGAATGGAGTTATCTCTACGTTCTGTTTGGAAAAAACTACGTGGACAACGTAAATTATTCACTCGAGGCGGCACTTTCAGACGAAGATTACGAAGCTTTCGCAGCAGATATGAATCAGCGTCGCGACCAGCTGTTGTTACAAGCTCCAGATCACCGGCAGTATTTGGATAGCCTCCGTGCGAACGGTACGGAGGCATGGTACAGGCCCTAAAAGGAAATGTTTGAATTCAAATGAGTTCGCCGCGCATAAGTCTTGGCCTATCGCCAAGCACTCCCATTGCATGACGCATAAATAGCCTTTTTAAAGGCGGTGTTCGATTTACCATCGCCAGGCCGACATCTCGGGCAACTTTGATCGGCCCGACATTATTCGAGAAAAGCCGATTTAATCCATCGGTTGCCGCAATCATCATTGTGTTGTCGAAGCGGCGCCACCTCTCATAATTTTCCAAAATGTTGACGGAGCCTGGATCCAAGCCGAGCCGCATGGCATCCACGATAATTTCGGCGAGAGCCGCGGCATCGCGTACCCCAATATTAAGCCCCTGTCCGGCTATCGGATGAATTGCATGCGCTGCATCGCCGGCGAGCGCTAATCTTGGGGCGATATAGGAGTCTGCGTGGAGAAGTCCGAGCGGATAAGAGAAAATTGGTCTGATAATTTCGAGTTCGCCAAGGTAGTCGCCAAAGCGCAAACTCAGTTCCTCGGCAAATTCCTTGTCAGGCAGATTAAGAATGGCCGGGGCTAAGTCCTCCCGTTCTGTCCAAACGATCGACGAGCGGCGTTCTGTCATGGGTAGAATGGCAAAGGGACCAGAGGGCAGGAAATGCTCTTGCGCAACACCACAATGATCAAATTCGTGTTCAACAGTACATACGATACCTGTTTGCGGATAACGCCACTGGTTGACGCCAATATTCGCGTTCTGTCGCGTAGGCGACCCTCGTCCGTCTGTCGCAACGGCAAGTCGGGCTTTGACCGTCTCGCCGGTATCTAAATGCGCCTCAGCAAATGAGCCATCTCGATCAAGGGATTTAACGCGCCGCCCAAACAATAGTGCGACAGACGGCAAGTTTCCCAGACAATCGAGCAATACTGATCGAATAACGCGATTTTCAACGATGTGGCCAAGCGGGCCTTCCGCAACATCTTCGTGATTATAATGAAGAAACAGGGGTGAATGCCCGTCTGTTACCCGAATATCCAGGATGCTTTGCGCATCCTTTTGCATTTCTGCCCACGCTCCAATCGAATTGAGAGCCAATCGGGATCCGGCAGCGATTGCTGTCGTCCGTCCGTCAAAATCCGTATCCAATAGACTCTTGGGTAAATTTGGCTCCACGACCACGACGTCGACGCCTGCATTTCCAAGCGCCGTGGCCAAAATTAATCCTGCCATGCCGCCGCCGACGATCAGGACATCTGCCACAGTTTCATCCGCGTTTTTTGAAGCTAAGGCCATAACGATACGATGTTACCTGAGTTTTTTCATATACCTAAGATAATGAAAATTCGTACTGGATCAATATTGCTGATTTTTTATGCAATACGATATTATTGGTTAATTTTTAATCAGTTTATGCGTCATGGCCAGCATTTTCCAAAATCGTATTGATATAGAAAAATAGTATAAACAATTGTTTTATAGACATTATTCGTAATAGATCACCATCACGGCCAAATTGGCACATAGATTGCTTTTAAGTTTCAGTAAGACCTGTTCAAACGGTCTGCCAAGTGAATTTTCGCCCCGATTAAGGGCAATTCTTTTTTTGGGGAACGAAAGCAATCCGTAGAGGGAATACTGACAATGGTGCTCTTTAAAAAACCACTGCTCATAGTTTTGTCAGCAGTCTTGACGGGGATTGCTGCAACATCAGCATTTGCGCAAACGCCTGCCCCCAAAATCGATTCGGGCGATACAGCCTGGATGTTAACTGCTACGGCACTGGTGCTCTTGATGACCATTCCGGGACTGGCGCTCTTCTATGGCGGCATGGTTCGGAAAAAAAACGTGCTTTCAGTTCTTATGCAGTGCTTTGCCATTTGCTGTTTGATGAGCATTTTGTGGATGGTTATCGGATATAGCCTCGCCTTTGATACTGGCAACGCCTATGTCGGCGGCTTGGATAAAGTCTTCCTCAAGGGCCTAACTGTTGAAGCGGTTAATGGGACAATCCCGGACTCGCTTTTTATGGTTTTCCAAATGACCTTCGCGATCATTACACCTGCCTTAATCGTTGGCGCTTTTGCTGACCGTATGAAATTCAGCGCCATGCTGTGGTTTACCGCTATATGGTTATTGGTGGTCTACGCCCCCGTAACGCATTGGGTATGGGGCGGCGGATTCCTGAGTAAAGATGGTGTCCTTGATTTTGCTGGTGGGACGGTTGTGCATATCAACGCTGGTGTCGCCGGTCTTGTTGCCGCCATTATGATCGGCAAACGCAAAGGCCTCGGAACGGAGTCATTGGCACCGCATAATTTGGTGCTTTCCGTCATCGGCGCAGCCTTGTTGTGGGTTGGCTGGTTCGGATTCAATGCGGGTTCCGCCCTTGCGGCAAACGGGGCCGCTGCGATGGCCATGGCCGTAACTCAAATCGCAACCGCCGCAGCCGCATTAACCTGGATGTTCATCGAGTGGGGACTTCGCGGTAAACCAAGTGTCCTTGGCATCATATCCGGTGCAATTGCTGGCCTTGTCGCAATTACGCCGGCAGCCGGTTACGTCGATCCAATGGGCGCTCTGTTTATTGGAATTGGGTCCGGTGCGGCCTGCTATTGGGGCGCTACGTGGCTTAAACGCACCGCTGGCTATGACGATGCGCTCGATGTATTCGGCATTCATGGCATCGGCGGGATTGTTGGCGCTTTGTTAACAGGCGTATTCGCTAGCAAGGCAATCGGCGGAACCGCTGGCCTGATAGAAGGCAATGCTCTTCAGGTAGCCACTCAGGCCTGGGGCATTGTAGCCACGATCGTTTGGTGTGCGATTGCCTCAGTGATCATACTCAAAGTAATTGATTTAATTATCGGAATTCGCGTCGATGAAGAGACCGAACGTGACGGGCTCGATCTGGGCCTGCATGGAGAGACTATCCAGTAGCTCAAAATTCGGCCAAAAGGGCCAATTAGTTGACATAGAGCATTCCGCTTGTACCGAGTCAGCCTTTCGCTGTAAGATTCTGTTGTTTTTAGAGTAACTTACGTCGCTTCTTACCAGCGGCAACTGAAGAAGTGCGCCTATGATCAACGATCGGCTCGACCGAATCGGCGATTACCCGTTCGACCGTTTACGGGCATTACTGGATTCCCACAAGCCTCAAACCGAGGAGGCGCCTCTTTCGCTTGCATTGGGCGAGCCGCAGCACCCCGCACCCGATATCGTCCATCAGACATTGGCCGAGAGCGGCGATTTGTGGGGGAAATACCCGCCTATTTGGGGCACACCCGAATTTAGATCGGCAGTACACCAGTGGTTAGCTCAACGATATGGCTTATCGAACAACATGTTCGATCCTGACCGGACCATCATTCCCGTCTCGGGCACACGGGAAGCCCTTTTTATGATGGCATTTACTGTCATTCCGGAATCTGTTTCTGGAAAAACACCGGCTGTTTTGATGCCCAATCCATTTTACCAGGTCTATCTTGGGGCTGCCGCCCTCGCTGGCGCAGAATCTGTTTTTGTCCCCGCAACTCCGGAAACGAACTTTCTGCCGGATTTTCATAGCCTTGACACCGAAACTCTGGACCGCACTGCGCTTGCGTATTATTGCACGCCAGCAAATCCACAAGGCACTTCGGCTTCCGTAGAAAAACTGGCGAGCATTGTCGAATTGGCGCGCAAGCATGACTTCGTCATCGTCTTCGATGAGTGTTACAGCGAAATTTACAACGAAACCCCGCCCGCAGGCGGCATTGAGGCCTGTGCCAAACTTGGCGGCTCGCTCAAAAACGTTCTGATCATGAATTCGCTATCGAAACGGTCAAGCGTTCCCGGGCTTCGCTCCGGTTTCGTCGCTGGTGATCCGGAGATAATGGCGCGCTTTAAACAGGTCCGTGACTATGGTGGCGCACCACCGCCGATGCCACTACTCGCTGTCGCGACAGCGCTTTGGCAGGATGAAAAACACGTTGCAGAGAACCGTGCATTTTATAGCCGAAAATTCGATCTCGCAGACCAGAAGCTCTCCGGGAAACATGGCTATTATCGTCCGGATGGCGGCTTCTATTTGTGGCTGGACGTCGGCGACAGCGAAGCGGCAGCATTAAAGCTCTGGCAAAACGCCGCGCTGCGGGTAATCCCCGGCGCATACTTTGCCAAAACAGGACGAGATGGAAAAAACCCCGGCGCCGCATATATAAGGTGCGCGCTGGTTCATGATCTGGAAACCACTGGTCAGGCACTGGATCGCCTGGTCGCGACTCTTTGATGAGGAGGCAATTATGGCCACCAACTCCCGAAACCTGACGCATAAACCATCGATTTTACCGCCTAGCGTTACAGCGTTTTTGCAAAACCGTGCCATCGAAGCAGCTGGAATTGTCCTCATCTTATCTTCGGTAGCAATCGTGGCTGCCTTATTGACCTACAACCCTGCCGACCCATCCTTAAACGCGGCTGCAGGGGGAGCAACGGCAAATCTCCTAGGCAATATTGGCTCCTGGACGGCTGACCTTCTATTCCAATCCATTGGTTTAGCCGCCTGGGTATTGCCATTAATCGGCCTCGCCTGGGGATGGCGGGTCGTAACCCATAAAGGCCTACGGCATCTTTGGCTTCGGTTGACGTTTCTTCCGCTCGCAGCGTTGACCGCAACGGTGGCTTTTGCCGGATTGGAAGCAGGCGCTGACTGGCCACTAAAAACCGGCTATGGCGGCGTCACAGGAGACATCGCGCTCGCCAAGCTGGTAACGCTCAGTATTGCTTTGACCTCTTTCGGGGCGAACGCAGTTGCCGTTTTTGCTGGTCTGGTATCCATTGCGCTCATTATTGCGGCGCTTGGATTTTCCGCAGCGGAATGGCGAAAGTTTGGTAATGCTCTTTTATGGATCGGACATCACGGCGCGGCAGCTAGTGCCGCAGGCGGACGTGCAGGACTGAGGGCTGGCAAGTGGTCATTCAATGCCGCAAAGAAAGGACATGCCGCTGCAAGGCAACGGTTGGAACCAAAACTCTTTCCTGGAGATGAGGATACTGCGGCCGACATCGCAGGTTTGGATCGGTCATCCGATGCAGCGGAGAAACGTGAGCCGCGACTCGGTGCGTCCACCCGCGAGTCCAAAAGAGAAATCGTCGCGCCTCGATCGACGAAAGCAAAACCGGGGAAAAAGGCGGAAGCGGCGCGTCAAACCAAGCTCGATTTGGGCGCTCCCGGAGAATACGAACTTCCCGATTTGGAGCTGCTTGAAACGATCATATCGGAAGACAAATCCAGTAAATCGGACGAAGAAGCTCTTGCCGAAAATGCGCGGCTTTTGGAATCCGTTCTCGATGATTTCGGTGTACAGGGAGAAGTCGTCAAAGTGCGGCCAGGCCCTGTTGTCACCCTGTATGAATTTGAGCCGGCACCCGGCATTAAATCTTCCCGGGTAATCGGACTGGCCGACGATATAGCGCGTTCGATGAGCGCCATTTCAGCGCGCGTTGCGGTCGTTCAGGGACGTAACGCCATGGGAATCGAATTACCCAACGCAAATCGTGAAGTCGTTTCTCTCCGTGAACTCCTGGAATCGGAAACGCTGGAAAAGAATCCATCAAAGCTCTCGTTGGCGCTTGGCAAAGACATCGGCGGTGGTCCGACGATCGCTGATTTAGCTCGCATGCCACATCTGCTTATCGCTGGGACAACCGGCTCGGGTAAGTCAGTAGCGATCAACACGATGATTATTTCTTTGCTGTACCGACTGTCGCCCGAGCATTGCCGGCTAGTAATGATTGATCCAAAAATGCTTGAGCTGTCAGTCTATGATGGCATTCCTCATTTGCTCTGTCCTGTAGTGACAGACCCAAAGAAGGCCGTTGTTGCCCTTCGTTGGACGGTGCGGGAAATGGAAGAGCGGTACCGCGCAATGTCCACCATGGGAGTGCGCAATATCGCTGGATACAATGCACGCTTGGACGAGGCCCGTAAGAACGGAGAAACACTTACGAGAACAGTTCAGACCGGCTTCGATTCCGAAACCGGCGAGCCTATTTACGAAGATCAACCGCTCAATATGAGCCCGCTGCCATTCATCGTTGTAATTGTCGATGAGATGGCTGACTTGATGCTGGTGGCCGGCAAAGAAGTCGAGGCATCGGTCCAGCGCATTGCACAAATGGCTCGCGCCGCTGGAATTCATCTTATTATGGCAACGCAACGGCCCTCCGTAGATGTTATTACAGGCACGATTAAAGCAAACTTCCCAACACGGATTAGTTTCCAGGTTACATCGAAAATCGACAGTCGGACGATCCTTGGCGAAGCTGGCGCGGAGCAATTACTCGGCCAGGGTGACATGCTGTTTATGGCCGGTGGTGGCCGCATATCGCGTGTCCATGGCCCGCTTGTTACCGATGAAGAAGTCGAACGCGTTGTAACAGCGCTGAAAGCCCAAGGCATGCCGGAATATATCGAAGAAGTCACCCAGGAAGATCCAGGTAACCCCGTTGGCGGCGCCAGCGGCAGCGACAGCAATAGTAGCGATGCGCTTTATGACCAGGCTGTCGCTTTGGTTTGCCGCGAACGCAAAGCATCAACCAGCTTTGTTCAACGGCATTTACAAATCGGGTATAACAGGGCGGCCCGCATTGTCGATCAAATGGAAGCAGAAGGCGTCATTAGCGCCGCAAACCATGTTGGCAAGCGGGAAGTATTGGCCCGCGATATCGAAAACCGCGAAACGTAACTTTTGAGCTTCGGCACCCTGTCTTAAACGTGCCATAATTAATCTGTTACACTGGACAGATGATGTCTTTGATTAATCATCAAATTGTAAAGAGGGGCGCAATTCTTGTGCTGCTAGGGCTGGCCGCGATTTGCTGCGCAACATCCGGTGCAATTGCTCAGAAAGCTGGAAAGCACAGCACGGCAACTGACCCCTTACTTGCTTCTGCGGAATCTTTCATAAATTCCATAAGGACTTTAAAGGCCTCATTCGTACAGGCCGCAACAAACGGTGTTTTCGCCAAGGGCACAATATATATCGAGCGGCCGGGAAACCTGCGAATTGAATATGAAAAACCGGCAACGCTTCAAGTGTATGCAGATGGAATTTGGTTAATCTACGTAGATGAAGAACTAAAAGAAGTTAGCCAGCTACCACTAAGCGCAACTCCCGCTTCATTTCTGGTTCGCGACAATTTTCGCTTTTCGGATGGGCTGACGGTCTTAAAAATCGAAAAGAGAAACCGGACTTTGCGTATAAAATTGGCGCGTAAGGGTGAAGAAGACAGTGGAACTCTCACGCTGATTCTATCGGAGCAGGCGAATGCTTTTCGTGGTTGGACCGTTACAGACACACAGGGGGTAAGGACAACGGTCTCACTCCTTTCGCCGATCATTAACCAGCCAATTTCCAAAAAGGTATTTGTTTTCACGCCGCCTGACTGGTCATCTCCGAGTGACGCCCAGGAATAGCGCTTATGTTGCGGGAAGGCCCCTCTCGTGATAGCCAAGGCGGGATGTCTGACAAAAATAAAAAACCGATCATTGGCGTACCCGTAAACCATACACCCGCGACAGAATCGATGTCGGCGCTTTTTATGACGGCAGAAAAATATGCACGCGCATCGATGGAGATTTCCGATACGGCACCGATACTAATTCCGGCATTTGGCGAGGCGACGGACATCGGATCGATGCTTGATTTGATCGATGGTCTGCTGCTCACGGGTGGCAGGGCTAATGTTGAACCTCACCACTTTGGTGGAAAGGCTTTTCCAGACGATGAGATTATAGACCCCGAACGGGACAAAACAGTATTGCCGCTGGTCAGAGGTTGTGTAGAGCGTGGTATTCCGGTCTTTGGCATCTGCCGCGGTATTCAAGAAATCAATGTTGCAATGGGGGGCACGCTCCATTACCGCGCCCATCTTCTGCCCGGGAGAAATGATCACCGCATGCGGCAAGATACAGAACTTCAGGAAGAACGGTTTGAACCACGGCATGCCATTTCCCTGACGCCAAACGGCTATCTACACAAATTGCTTGGCAAGACCGAGACAATGGTGAATTCACTTCACGCGCAATGTGTCGATCGGGTTGCAGACGGTTTTGTTGTTGAAGCGATGTCTCCCGACGACATTATCGAAGCCATAAACATGCCATCAGCAGCGCGGTTTACAGTTGGAGTCCAGTGGCATGCGGAATGGAAAGCACAGGATCATGAGCTGGCGCGCAAATTGTTCGAAGCTTTTGGCGATGCCGCTTATGACCATGCGAAAAACAAATAGAAAATTGGCAGGGATCAGGACATGCGAATAGCCACTTGGAATATCAATTCTCTTCGATTACGGATGCCGACACTCGGAAAGATCGTCGATGCCCTGAAACCCGATGTTGTGTGTTTGCAAGAAACAAAAGTCGAAGATGGTCTGTTCCCAGCTGATGACGTACGCAAGCTCGGCTTTGATCACATTCTGTTCCGAGGCATGAAGAGTTATAATGGCGTGGCGATTTTATCGCGTGTCCCACTCACCGAGATGAAAAAACGGCAATGGTGCGGTAAAGATGATTGTCGTCACGTCGCGGCAAAACTGCCGGACGGCACAGAGCTTCATAACTTTTATGTCCCTGCCGGTGGTGATATTCCGGACCCCGCGGAAAACGAAAAGTTTGCGCATAAACTCGCTTTTATCGAGGAAATGGCGAGTTGGTTTGAGTCCAAGCGACAGGCAAAGCGAGTTCTGGTCGGGGATCTCAATATTGCGCCACTTGAAACAGATGTCTGGTCCCACAAGCAGCTGTTAAAGATCGTTAGCCATACTCCTGTCGAAGTCGATGGCTTGAATAAGATAATGACTGCACACAAATGGATTGATGCTGTTCGACAGATTATTCCTCCCGAAGAACTTCTCTATAGCTGGTGGAGTTATCGCAACCGAACATGGCCGGGCAGTGATCGCGGAAGACGGCTTGATCACATTTGGGTAACACCCGCCTTGTCAGCAAAAATCCAGGATGCACAGGTTTTCCGCGAGGCGCGCGGCTGGGAAAAACCATCTGACCACGTACCCGTTACTATCGATCTCGACATATAAATATTTCAAGATCTTACAATTCCGTTGTTGCTCTTGAATCCCTAAGAATCGACCCCATATCGGTTATGAAGACGCCAATGATTGGGTCTTCGGATTCTGAAACGGGTTTGGCCATCTGGCAGACCCCACAACTGATATTGCTCATAGGAGGGTATCGATATGACGACTTTTGATTTTTCCCCACTTTTCCGTTCCTCGGTCGGCTTCGACAGTATTCCGCGACTATTGGATACTGCGATGCGAACCGCTGACCGTAGTGACAGCTATCCGCCCTACAACATTGAGAAGACCGACGAAAATACCTATCGGATCTCAATCGCGGTCGCTGGATTTAGCGAAGACGATCTAGAGGTCACAGCCAAAGAAGACACTCTGGTTGTGCGCAGCAAAGCGCAGGAAGTGGAAGACGACAGCAACTACCTATACAGGGGTATTGCTGGACGTGCCTTTGAACGCAAGTTTCAACTTGCGGATCACATCCGTGTAGTCGACGCAGATCTAACGAACGGTCTGCTGCACATTAATCTTGAGCGCGAGGTACCTGAGGAACTCAAGCCACGTACTGTTGAGATTAATTCTGGCAGCGCTAACCGGCTGGTTGGCAAAGCCGCATAAGTAAACTTCCCGTCCAAAAAGGAGCGGCGCCCCCTACGCCCGGGGCGCCGTTTTTTTATCTTAAACTTATCCGCTTCTTGCGTCGCGTAGCTGGGCGTTTGTCTGTTCGAGACGTTGTGCGAGTTCCCGCATAATCTCTATGCCCATATCGGGATATTCCCGTACCATCTGAAAAAACAGGTCTTTGGAAATCGCCAGTGTCGTCACCTGCTCAATAGCCCTTAAAGTCGCGGTGCGTGGCACATCGCACAGAATTGCGATCTCTCCAACGAGCTCATTCTTTCCAATTTTAGCGACTGCAAGTTCCCCGCTTGGGCTGTCGATGAGGACATCAGCACTGCCATCAAAAATGATATAGGCTGTATCGCCGGAATCGCCTTGATGGAATAATTCCTGACCTTCTCCAAAGATGACCCGCTCACTGGCAAAAGCCAGGAGTTTTAGTTTTGATGGGTCGATCTTCGAAAATAAGGGGATATTCCGAAGCAGCTCGACTTCCTCGTTTAAACTCACAACAATCTCCTTTTACGCTTACTCAGCATTCATTAATTCCGTGAGGGCGCTGCCCTCGATTGATAAGGCCTCGTAGGTGCCCTCTTCCACGACGCGCCCAGCTTGCAATACAAGAATTTGGTCAAAACTTTCAGCGAGCGCGGCGCGATGGACGACCCAGATTACACCGCGATCTTCAAACTCAGAGAGCAGGTTTTTCAGAATCCGACCCTGGCTGGCTCCATCAATTGTCGCCGTTGCTTCATTGAGAATGAGCACATCGGGCTTTTTAATAACCGCACGGGCCAATCCGAGTTTCTGGCGCTGCACGGAAGATAGACGGCCACCGCCCACGCCGACCTGATAATCCAAACCAACTTCAATTATGTCGTCACGAAGCTCAAGCATCGTGACGACGTCAGCGATCGCCGCGCCAACTTGTTCCGTGCCGCGGGCGTGACCATAAGCCATCTTGCCGAAGAGGATATTGTCCTGGAGAGATGCCGATGCGGTGTAGGATTCCTGAACAAAATGTTCCACCGACCCCTTAAGTTCGTCGGGAAGATTGTCAGCGAAGATTTTTCTGGCAGCCAGAATTTGCTCCTTTAATGGCTCATCAATAATGCCAAGCCGATGACGCGCCGGTGTTAGGCGGAACGGGAGTGACAGAATCATTGTGCGCTCATCATCGCGCAATGCTTCAACGCCCTCCCGCCCCAAACGAGCGAGAAGCGCTTGATATGCCGGTAGATCCTCATGGCTAATAAATGCATACCTTTCGAAGAACTCATGTCCGGGTGGCAAATCTGCAAACAATTCAACCATGGTCGAGGCGACCTGCCGTCCGGCATCCATCATCGCTTCGGTTAAATTGGCTATTTCCAGAACCTCGAGGACATACGGGTGTTCAGCAAGGCGTTCCAGATCAAAAGCATCACCGACGGGACGTCCAAAGAGTAAATTCTCTCCGACAGTTGCGTTGTCGTTATATTTTTCTTTGTCAAATACTTCGACCAAAGGGCTCAACTCGGGGTCTTCAAGTTTCTTTTTAAAGGCCGCTCTGGCTTCGAGTATACGCGCAACAAGCTCGGGTTTTGCCGCAGGGTCAATAGCCCCACGGAGGCCAAGTTCATAAATGTCCTCTCGTAGGTCAACCAGATCAAGGACTTCGAGCGCACGCCGGGTAAGATCGCTATTGTCATTGACGCCGGCAGCGGCGTAATCGATCCAATCTGCGCCGAGATCGTCGATTGAGTTACCTGATTGTTTCGCCTCTGCCTCCATTTTACGGCGCTCGGCCCCGTCCTCATTCGAATATTCGGGTGCGATCAAGGGCAAATGTTTTAAACCGTATGTAAGGTTGTCCCGCACTGAAGTGGAAAAGATATAGGCCGTCGGCCCTACATAACCGATCCGGCGACCCGAAACCGCTTCAGGTAATTTATCAAGCGCTTCGCCATCAACCGTTAGCGATCCACCGGTTCCAACGACAAGGCGCGACAGCAGCATACCTAGTTGATCTTTTCCGCTGCCCCCCGCACCAACGATGGCAACGGTTTTGCCGGGCTCCAATTCAAATGAGGCGGAATCCACCAGCGCGTGACCGGTTTCATCTTCCAACCGGATACCGGACGCAGAAAATTTTCCACTGAGAGAGTTAACAGTATCAGGCTCGCCAAGCTGCTGATCCGCTTCCATCATTCCCATGGGTTCGAATTGCTCGATTACCTGATCATACTTGATCGCCGCATCGGCACGCCGCTGATAAAAATTCAGCAACTCTTTCCACGGTGCGGCCAAATCCTTATTTGCAGCGAGAACGGCAACCAGAGTGCCAATCTCAAGCTCGCCCTGGATGACCAAATACCCGCCAACGGAGTAGAAGAAAAAGGGGCCAAGATGATTGACGGTATTGTTAATGAACTTGATAACAAATTTCCACAGATACGCTTTGTAGCGTGTGAAAAATATGTCGTTAAGCCGGTTGGAAAATTCCGCGAGTTCCAAACGCGCTGCTGAGCTTGGCATGGTCAAATGTCTTGTCGACGACGGCAATCGGGACCCCAGAATGATGGCAACTGCACTACGTCATTTGCCACAGCAGACCAGGCCGTCCGAAATCGTTGTTCCGGGCCTTCTTGACGGATTGCAAAATGTAAATCGATTAACCGACCGCATATTGTCAAATCGCCCACTGCGACAGGTGATCCTGGCACATCAGAACGGATAACACCGAGTGAGCTCGGTTGCAGTCATTCTGAAGGGCTACCCGCGACTTTCTGAAACCTTTATCGCACAGGAAATCCTCGGCCTCGAAGAAGCAGAAATAGATATACAAATCTATTCATTACGCAAGCCAACCGATAAAACCTCTCACCCAATTCATCAGGAAATCAGGGCACCGGTCGTATATTTGCCGGAATATCTGTATAAAGAGCCGGTACGACTTTGGAGGGCCTGGAAGTATGTCCGGGCACTACAGTCATACCGAAAAGTATATTCATTATGGATCAATGACTTAAAGAGGGATTTCACGCCAAATCGGGTGCGGCGATTTGGCCAGGCGGTAGTGCTAGCAGCTGAAATTCCTACCCAAATTTCGCATCTATATGCCCACTTTCTACATACACCTGCGTCAGTTACACGTTATGCCGCACAACTTTTAGGTATATCATGGTCTGTTTCAGCACATGCTGTCGATATATGGACGACACCTGATTGGGAGAAGCGAGAAAAGCTAGATGACTGCAGCTGGGCCACAACATGCTCCGATATCGCGTCAAAGCACCTCAAAGAACTGGCCGCTAACCCGGAACAGGTTTCCTTAATTTATCATGGATTGGATCTGACGCGATTTTCAAAGCCCGCTAAGGCAAAATCGCCAAGGAACGGATCGTCTAAAAGCGACCCAATTAGGCTTCTAACGGTAGGACGCGCCGTCGAAAAAAAGGGTCATGACATTGTCATCGCCGCTCTGAGCGCGCTTCCACCATCACTAAATTGGCGATGGACACATATTGGCGGCGGATTACTTGTGAAAAAACTCAAGAAACAGGCCGCTTCTGCTGGCATCTCCGAAAAAATCGATTGGCGCGGCAGTCTTCCGCAAAATGAGGTTATGGAGGCCTATAATTCAGCGGATTTGTTCGTTTTGGCCAATCGGGTCGCAAAAAATGGAGATCAGGATGGACTGCCAAATGTGCTGATGGAGGCGCAAAGCCAAGAATTGGCCTGTATTGCCTCAAACGTCGCGGCGGTTCCAGAGCTTATTCAGGATGATATAAATGGCTCTCTCGTTACCGCGGACGAACCTCTGGCTCTCGCAGAAAAGATTTATGAACTCGCAGAATTGCCTGAAAAACGCATCCAAATGGGAAAAAGGGGCCGAGAGATCATTGAAGCGCGTTTTTCTCACACAGCAGGCATCAAAGCTCTTGTAAAAAAATTCCATTTAGAACCTGGAAAATCAGCGCAAATCAAAGCCAACAGCCCCGAAAGGTAGCCATTAAGTTCCATGCGGATCGCATTTTATGCTCCGATGAAACCGCCGACATCGCCAAGACCATCCGGCGAGAGATTTATGGCGCGCCTACTGATTTCCGCATTAAAATACGCAGGGCACGATGTTTTGCTCGCATCCAAGCTCCGCAGCTGGAATGCAAAAGGCGAAAATCAGGCGCAAAAACGAATAGAAAGCCGGGCCTCAGCGTCTATAAATCGCCTAAAAAAGAGATTTCTGAGTGAACCCGTCGGAAAACGCCCCGATGCCTGGTTTACATACCATCTGTACTATAAAGCCTCCGACTTAATAGGCCCGGAGATCAGCAAAGCGCTTGGTATTCCCTATAATGTCGCAGAGGCTTCGCACGCCCCAAAAAGGGCTAAAGGAGAATGGGCATCCGGACACGAGGCAGCCGAGGCCGCAATCCGACACGCAGATCACATAATTTCTCTCAATCCGACCGACACACCTTGCGTTCAGCCCCTGCTTAAGCAGAACGCCGCAATCACACATCTAAAGCCGTTTCTGGACGCTTCAAACCTATTCAAAGCCGCAAATCAATCTGCGCGAAACAGGGATATTTTAGTCAGGAAACTAGACCTTGACCCTACTGTCCCGATTTTGGTGACGGTAGCGATGATGCGCGACGGTGACAAATTTGCATCCTATCGAAATTTGGCCGATGCGCTTGAACGGCTCAAGCAAACACCCTGGCAACTTGTAATTGTCGGGGACGGACCAAAACGAAAATCCGTTGAGGATCTATTTGCAAATTTTAATAAGAAAATAACAAGATTCCTTGGCAAAAAGGCCTCAAGGGAGATCGCAGACATACTGTCTTCAGCCGACTTGTTTCTATGGCCTGCTGTCAATGAAGCCTACGGCATGGCAATACTGGAAGCGCAAGCAGCCGGACGACCCGTTATCGCGGCAAATTCAGGTGGCGTAGGACAGTTAATTCGCGACGGAAGCACTGGTATTTTAACGGAAAAGGGCAATATACAAGACTTCGCAGACGCGATTAAATCGCTGTTAAGTGATCCGAATCGACGCTTGGCGATGGGTGAGGCGGCAAAAAATACGGTTGAAAAGGATCACACACTAGAAGAAGCATCAAAAATCATCGATTTCATTTTAGTCGAATCAAATAAAGGATATTCAAAATGACAGCGCTGGCTCTTATCCGGCATGGTCCAACCGTTTGGAACGAGCAAAAAAGACTACAGGGACAAACAGACATTCCATTGAGCCCGGACGGGCAAGAGCGCGTGAAGAGCTGGAAAGTCCCAGAAGAATTTACTGCTTTTAACTGGTTTGCCAGCCCTTTGTCGCGAGCTCAGCAGACTGCCAAGCTACTTGGCCTGACCGTTGAAACAGAGGCCGCAATTATCGAAATGCATTGGGGCGACTGGGAAGGCCAGACAGGTCCCGATCTACGGGAAAAATACGGAGAAGAATTTATTCGTCGCCAAAAGATGGGCATCGATCTTCGTCCTGATGGCGGAGAAAGCCCGCGTGACGTTCGCGCTCGAGTAAAAGAATGGGTATCTCGGATCGCCGAATCCGGCACCGACACCGGCGCTGTTGCGCATCAGGGCATTATCCGCGCGATGATATCCCTTGCAACGGGCTGGGATATGATTAATCCGCCGCCGGAAAAAATGGAGTGGGATGCGGTTCAACTGTTTTCTGTATCACCGGGCGGTGAGGTGGAAATCGATCGTCTCAATATAAGTCTTCTAACCGAAAATGGATAAGACACCTCCCAAACGAAACACCAGAGTTCTGTTTTATGTGCAGCATTTGCTTGGAATTGGGCACCTTAAGCGCGCGGCGACGCTATGCCGTGCGCTGGAGTCCGAATGCTTTGATGTAACGATGGTCTCAGGCGGCAAAGACGTGCCGGGAGTTAATATCGGGAACGCACAGTTTGTTCAGCTGCCTGCCATGCGGTCGAAGGACGAAAATTTTTCAGAAATGCTCAATGATAAAGACGAGCCGGTAGATGAAGCCCTGCGGGCCGCAAGACGTGAAATGCTCCTGGATACCGTCGCCGCCACAAAGCCGGATTTGATCATAACTGAGCTATTTCCGTTCGGTCGGAGGCATTTGCGGGATGAGATCATTCCAATGATTGAAGCAGCGCTTGCCCTCTCGCCAAAATCTAAAATTGTTTCCTCTGTTCGCGATATCTTGGTCGAACCGAGCAAAAAGGAGCGCGGGCCCGAAATGGTTGCGTTGGTGCAGCGCTACTACGATCTAGTGCTGGTTCATGGCGACCCCAATCTGGTTCCATTTGAAAAAACCTTTCCCCTGGCAAACCAGATATCTGACAGACTGAACTATACCGGCTACATCGTCGATCCTCCGCCGGAATCCAAAGACGACATCGGGAGCAATGATGTGATCGTATCGGCCGGGGGCGGCGCCCTGAGTGAGCCACTATTTGACGCCGCTATTAAAGCGCGTCCTGATACAGTTTTTGCAAATCACCCATGGCGCCTTTTAGCCGGGCCCTCGATGCCGCTGGAGGCTGTGCAAAGGCTAAAGGCGAAGCTGCGTGAAGGCATAACCCTCGAACCAGCAAGACCAGACTTCACGGCTTTGCTCCAAAATTGCGCTCTATCAATTTCCCAGGGTGGTTACAACACCGTCATGGACGTTCTCGCAGCCAGGGTGCGCGCAGTCATTGCCCCTTACGCCGGCGGCAAAGAAACAGAACAGACGCTTCGCGCCAAATTATTGAGTGCAAACAATTTGCTGCAGGTTGTCTGGGAGGAGGAGCTAAACGCGGAACGATTGGTTGAGGCAATTAACACGGCCGCTAATCACAGCAAACCATCGGCAGGTGGAATAGCAACAAACGGCGCGCAACAATCTGCTTCAATTCTTGCAAGAATGATGCTCGGTGACGCAAGAATAGCGATATGAAAATGAACCGCTATCCCCGGACCGATATTATAAGTGATTATTTGCGCGGCAGCGTCGGTTTGTTGCTTACAGCCGGGCCACTATTGATCGTTCCGGTCACTGCTGTCGCCACCACTATTTTGGGCAGCTTTGCGATGTTATTTGCAATATTCATTGCCCGAACAGCGGTGCGGCAGAAAACTGTCGTCAGCCTCAATGCCAATGAAATCCAAACACAAGGTTTGACGACAAAATCAATAGAGTGGGCCGCACTAACCCAACTCCATTTGCGGTATTTCGCTGTAAAAAGGGATCGGTCCCAGGGCTGGATGCAACTGATTTTAAAAGATGGCAAAACTGCCATGAGATTTGACTCGACTCTCGTGGGATTCGACGAGATAACCAGTGCGGCCTATAAGGCTGCTGAACGAAACGATCTTGTCTTGTCACCCTCGACTATGGAAAATCTCGGCGCACGCGGCATAGTTAAAATTTTCCAAACTCCGTCGGACTTAGTTACATGAAGGAACTTCTTACGATTTCAAATCTGGAAGTCGAGTTCCGCCTGCACGAAGCGACAGTTCAGGCAGTTAAAGGTGTGTCCTTTAGCATTCCCGAAAACAAGACTGTTGCCCTGGTAGGTGAGTCGGGTTCCGGAAAGTCCGTCGTTTCACAATCAATCATGCGAATTTTGCCGCAATCAGCTTCGATCACCGGCGGTGAGATTATTTTTCGGGATCCCCGCAAAGTTGGTTCCGAAATTGATATCGTAAAAATGGATGCCGAGAGCAACGAGATGCGTGCGGTGCGGGGAGGCAGCATCTCCATAATCTTTCAGGAGCCAATGACTTCACTGTCGCCATTACACACCGTTGGCGATCAAATTTCCGAAGCGCTTCACGCGCCTGTCCCTCGCCGGCGCTCACCTCTTGTTCGGACGCAGTAATCTGCTGGGCGATTTCGGGCGCAAAAAATCGTGCTAAATCATGTGCGGCCGCACCCTCAACAACGGCGCTTATCAGAAGTCGCCGGGCGCGAGCAATTGCCACAGCAATGATTGCGGTAACCGTTAAAATTGAAACAACTTTATCAATTTCCGCACCGATCAGTACGCTATTGGATGTCATATAGTGAATGTAGTCCCGCGTGATCATCTTCATACCGTCGGGACCCGCCATCGCATACATCGCAAGCGCCGTCCAACCGGCCGCAGCTACCAGGCCCGCAACAACGACAAATCGAGCCTCGAACCTTAATGCCCGCAACGCAATAAATATAAAAACGTAAAGCAGGGTAGGTACTTTTAAATAAAAGGTAGGCGGCTGCATATATTGAAGATGAAAACTCCAAATGAGCCCGAACAAGAGACCCATATCAAGCACGACCGACATGTATAGAAGCCAGTCGGGCGCCCGACGCTTATGAACGACCGCAAGCTTAAACAGGCTAAAGGCGAGATATCCGCCAAGCACCCAGGGAACGGGGGCAAACTCGGCATCGGTTGAAAATGTTTTGGGCGACAAAAGATATAACGCACCAAACAGACTCACGACCGCCAGCTGCACCCAGCCAATAAGAATTTCACTAGCGTCCTGCTGTTTCCGAATTGCGTTTCTGACTCGCTCCGGCAGCTGCTGATAATCGATATCGCTTGTCTTCTGAGGCGGAGGCTTATCCGAATCAACAACGGTCACTGTGTTGGAGGCGTTTGTTGTTGTCATAGCGATAGCGTGTCGCCTTCTTTTGCGATAAAGGCCCCGCTGAAATGGCTTGCAGCTTCTTTTCCAATGGCGTCCAGAGCATCATCGCTACGACCCGGGTCATGATGAAATATTGCAAGCTGTTTTACGTTGGCCTGTTGCGCCAGCCGTACACCCTCTTGCCATGTCGAATGGCCCCAGCCTTCGTAGTCCAAGAACTCGTCGTCGCAATAGGCGCCGTCATAGATCACAAGATCGGCACCCTCTATTAAACCAAGAACATTTTCATCATGCTTGCCTGGTATGTGTTCGGTGTCGGTTACATAGCAGGCAGAGTGTCCGTTAAACTCAACCCGATATCCTGTTGCTTCGTTCGGGTGATTGAGGGTTGCTGTGCGGACAACAATACCATCACCCAGATCCAGGGTTTCACCTGCTGTAAAGTCTTGAAAAGAAATCTCAGCGTGAAATACATCGAGCGGTACCGGAAAAAGTGGTTCAGTCATCGCCTGTCTGAGAACGGCTTCGATATCGCTGCTGGGAAGCAGGTGTCCGGCCCAAATACGAATTTCATTTCCCTTACCATATGCCGGACAAAAGAAAGGAAGGCCGACAATATGATCCCAATGGGTATGGGAAAAGAAATGGTCTAGCTTGAACGGCCCTGAAGTCTTTTCGTCCAGCGACAATCCAAGCGGCCGGGCCCCCGTACCAGCATCGAATACCAACAACCTGTCACCACACCACATCTCTATGCAGGAAGTATGTCCTCCATAGCGTTGCGTTTCCGGTCCCGAACAAGCGATAGACCCTCGAACACCCCAGAATGTGACGTTAAAGTCTTGTTTTCCAGCCACTAATTCTATAGCTCCGCATCTTCCGTCAGGGCATACATATCATTGATATAGTGCTCATTCGCGAACTTTGCCACGGAATAAAATACGAGCAGTAGACTGGCCCTGGCACACAGTGTATCTCTCGCATGGATACGCAATGTCGCGATAAATAGAATCAGGGTGTAAAAACACATGGTGCAACTTGTAACGTTCTCGGTTGACGGATCTAAGCGTCCAGGCGCCATCAAAGACGACCGTGTTTTGGATCTACAGGCGGCTGGCCTTCCAGCAGGACAAGCAGGCGATCTCTCAGAAATTGTTCAGGGTGGCGAGCCTTTGTTGGCTCGCGTCAGGTCGGCAGTCGCCGATTGGAAAGCTCAGGACTATGCCGTTGATGCCGTAAGGCTTGAGGCACCCATTCAGCACCCTCCCAAAGTAATTGGGATTGGCCTCAACTATATTGATCATTGCCGCGAAGCCAATATGGATGTTCCGACAGAACCTGTCATTTTTACCAAGCACTCTACTTCCGTCACCGGACCGTATGACGACGTGCACTGGTATGAAGATGTATGCCACGACATGGATTACGAGGTTGAGCTTGGTGTTGTGATCGGTAAAAAAGCGTCCCGCGTGTCCGAAAGTGACGCCCTCGACTATGTTTTGGGATACACCGTGGTAAACGATGTTTCTGCACGCGACCTTCAGCTTGGCGGTGCCGGACAATGGGATATCGGAAAATCATTGGATACGTTTTGTCCCTATGGTCCATCAATCGTAACTGCCAATGAGATTGCTGATCCGCACGATCTCGATTTGAGCTTGTCGGTAAATGGAGAAATCCGGCAAACCTCGAATACCTCCAATCTTATCTTTAAGATTCCCGCTTTGATTGCCTATCTCAGCAAGGGCATAACGTTGTTACCAGGGGATTTGATTGCGACCGGCACGCCGTTTGGTGTCGCGCTGGGCATGAAAGAGCCCAAATGGCTAAAGGATGGTGATGTTTGTGAGGCTAGCGTCGATGGAGTAGGCACTATCCGCAACACGATGCGATTGCGTTCCTAGATTAAATTTACGGGATCAATCTGTAGCCGCCCGGCTCGGTTACAAGAATTTGGGCGTTCGAGGGGTCGGCTTCCAGTTTCTGGCGCAACCGGTAAACATGCGTTTCAAGCGTGTGCGTCGTAACACCTGAGTTATACCCCCATACCTCATTGAGCAATTCATCACGTCCGATCACGGCGTCGCCAGCCCGAAAAAGATACTTTAGTATTGAGGTCTCTTTTTCGGTAAGCCTGATCTTCTTGTTCTCTTCTGGCTCCAACAACAATTTTGCCGCCGGCCTAAAGCTGTAGGGTCCAAGATTAAAAATTGCATCTTCACTCCGCTCGTGCTGCCGAAGCTGAGCACGAATGCGTGCCAGCAAAACGCCCAAACGAAACGGTTTCGTGATGTAATCGTTGGCGCCGGAATCCAGACCGAGGATAGTGTCTGCTTCGCTATCCGCACCTGTTAGCATTATAATTGGTGCCTTCACATCTGATCGCCGCATAAGGCGGCAGAGCTCGCGACCGTCCATATCGGGAAGACCAACATCCAGAATTAAGAGATCAAAATGTTGTTCTTTGATCTGAGCAAGTGCCTCGGCGCCGGAGTCCACTGCATAGGTTTCAAACTCCTCATGTAGCTTTAGTTGCTCAACGAGCGAGTCCCGCAATGCCTCGTCATCTTCTACAAGGAGGATATTCTTGCCACCTGCCATATTTAGCTCCTGCCCATCTCCAAAGAATTCAATTGTCGCCATAAGGCGACAAGCCAGCGCGCCATTACCAATCCCGTTCAGCGCGTCCTAATAGATGGGAAATTTCGTGCCAAACACAACCCCGTTGGCCGGTTTGTCGTTCCAAATAGAGTTCACGTTTTGTCGATGACGGCAAACATTACCGGGCAAAATACACCGTTTTCGGCGGTTATTCTAAGTTTTAAAAAATTTATATCACGATATCAATGGCTTAAAAGGCGGATCTGTGGCATGACATTTGCATTTAGTGGGGAGGAGCACCCTATGTCTCAAACCATTTCCTCTCTCCCCCCTGCCACCGCCCCGATTCCGCATGAATCTAATCCAGATGGCGTGCCCGATACCGACGAAATAGCGTTTAGTGAGTTATGGCAGGACAAAGAAAGCGGATTCGGATTTGCCGATATTTTGGACATTATTAATCCGCTTCAGCATATCCCAATAATATCAACCGCCTATCGCATGATTACCGGTGATGAAATAAGCACTGGTGCGCGGATTGCTGGCGGGACCCTTTATGGCGGTCCACTGGGAATGATTGGTGCCGGCGTCGTCGCCGCGGTGGAGGAGGCAACGGACGGAACCATTGAGGAACATGTCGCGTCGATATTCAGCGACAAACCATCACAAAATGAGCAGACCGCAACTCAAAACCAACATCCCGCTGCGGAAAAATTAGAGGACAACAACCGTTCGTCGATGGCTGAATCGGGAGAAGTTATCTCTGCCGTCCCGGCCGCCGGCAAAAACAGGAACCAACAAGAAGCCTCCATAAGCCGTATACCACCGGAAAATATTCTGTTTAACCGATCTAATGCGTTTGCCGCCGCGGATAGTAGCGATAGGAAATCTGTCGCGACAAACCTTTCAAAACTGGATGAACAAAAACTCCAGCAATTTATAGCCGATCGCCGCAAAGCAACCGGTATCGCAGCCACAAATGACGCTGCGGAAAAAAAGCGGATTTCTGATGAGGTCCTAAGAGCCCAACAGGCCCAAGCGGGATTACTATTGGCAAATTTGGCATCAGCGCCCGACAAAAACGTCGAAAATGATAAAAGTAGTGATGTCCGTCAGCCCGGCGATCTAAAGCCGCCAGCGGCTACGCCCTTTTTTAAGCCGCACCCCTATATGTTGCCGCGCGGCGCACCACCTTCGTTGGTCGCGAAAGCCATGGAACATGCGCTGGAAAGATATAATTCGTTGAATGCCAGGCGCGACGCGTCAATCTCGGAATCGCAAGCGGTAACATCAAGATAGTTTGATCGCACACATGGGCAGGTTATAACGCCCATGTGAATTTAAATGTGTATCCAAATGGCATGGCCGCATGGAACCACCAAGAGCTTCGATGTGCTTTAGGTAACGGTGGAATTTCAGCAACAAAACAAGAAGGGGACGGCGTGACACCTGCGGGCGTGTTTAGCCTTCGCCGCGTTTTATATCGTCCGGATCGGATTGAGCCGCCGAAATCCATTTTACCCGTTTCCGCTTTGACTGCAGCAGATGGCTGGTGCGACGAGCCTGGTCACCCCAAGTACAATCAACAAATTTCTACGCCGTTTGGTGGCCATCATGAAAATCTCTGGCGGGAGGACGGGCTGTACGACGTCATCGCCATTGTCGGACACAATGACGATCCCATTGTATCAGGAGCAGGCAGCGCCATCTTTTTACACGTAGCAAAACCTGACTTTTCAGCAACAGAGGGCTGTGTTGCTTTCTCGAGGACGGGTCTTTTAAAGATTTTAGACCAGTGGAACGAAAGCAGCCTGTTGGATATTCGCACCGAGTAAAATCTAAGGGCTTATTCTTACCGCGCGGGACGATTTCCAAAGATTGCTGTTCCAATGCGGACATGCGTAGAGCCAAGTTTAATTGCAGGCTCAAAGTCTGCACTCATCCCCATGCTCATAACATTCAATTCGTTGCGACGAGCCATCTCAGCTAAAAGAGCAAAATGCATCGCAGGTTCATCGCCGGCCGGCGGAATACACATCAGGCCTTCTATCGGCAATTCGAGCTCGTCCACACACAATCGAATAAATTCATCGGCTTCTGTGGGAAAAACACCAGACTTTTGTGGCTCTTCTCCGGTATTAACCTGAACCAATAATTTTGGACGGCGGTCCTGCCGATCCATCTCCTTCGCGACAGCTTTCGCGAGTTTTGGCCGATCAATGGTCTCAATAACATCAAACAAACGAATTGCGTCTCGTGCCTTGTTGGTCTGCAGTGGTCCGATCAAGTGAAGCGTGATATCGGAATATTTTTCCTTGAGCGATGGAAACTTTTCGGCAGCTTCCTGTACGCGATTTTCGCCAAATTCGCGATGACCAGCTCCGATGGCCTCTGCAACCGCTGCCGTCGAGTGGAACTTACTGACAGCGACAAGCTCAGTTTCACCTGGCTTTCGATTTGATGATCTTTCCGCGGTAGTCATGCGTTCCCGCACAATCTGGATATTTTCTTTTATGGAGGACATATGCACCAGATTCATTTGTTATGAAAAACAATCATAACGGTTAGCGCTAGCGACGAGAATAAGCATCATCAAATAAAAAAGAGGGGCAGCTTATGCTGCCCCTCTCCCGATCTCCCCGAAGGAAGAATCTATAGCCTTTAGGCTAGACGTAGATCGTCTTAGAAGCCAAGACGGACCGATGTCGTGATGGCATAACCATCATTGTCATCAGCAGAACCAGCGTCCTCACCCGTGTAGTCAGTCCACATCAGGTTCAAACGGTACTGCACGCCTTTGCCAAGCACGCGACGATAGGACAGCATTGCATTCTGTACTTCGTCAACACCAGCGGCATTGTCACCTTCGGTTTCTTGCGTTGAATAACCAAAGCTGAACTTGTTCTTGCCGCCGTCATACTTGATACCAAAGTCGTAAGCGAGGTTGCCATCATTACCCGTCGTGGAACCATCAGAGCGGAGATTCATCTCATGATGATAACCACCAGCGACAGTGATCTTGCCAAAGGTCAGTTTCAGACCAGCAGCAATACCCTTCGGATCCGAATCGTTACCCGGAGCCGTTCCAGCAGCAGGGCTAGCCACGGCATAACCGATGGCGGTGCTGATGCCAACACTGTCCCACTTGCCATCATAACGCGCTGCAACAGCAAATCCGGAATGGTTCGCTGTCGAATAACGTTCTGGCTGGCTATTAACACCTTCGCTGAAGCTCGGCGTGTAGGTCACACCAACACGGAAGCCACCGACACGCGGTGTGAAGTAAGAGATTTTTTCAGAGTCCGCATCACCAAGGTCAAGACGGTTAACCGTGCTAATCTGGTTTCCTGTCGGTTTCTCAATCCAGTCACCGGTATCAAAAGCGAGGTTCTGACCAACGTTGGTCGCCCATGAACCCATAGTCCCGGTAGTCATGAGATGAGCCGCGTTATCTTCTGAACCAATCCGAATTTCACCGAATTTACCTTTGATGCCCATGTAGGCTTCGTCGATAGTATCCGATGAGTTCGAGCTTTGTCCTTCAAGCTCCGTACGGGTGGTGATCTTGATTCCGTTATCGAGTTTCACAGAACCCTTGAAGAAGATTTCAGCATCTTGCTGGATATCAAGTCCAACGCGATTGCCTACGGCATCTTCGTCCTGATCAACGGCACCAATAATACCTTCCCAGTAACCACCGAGCGAAAGCTTCGGCTTAGCAATTGCAGCACCAGACGTGGCAAGTACGCCCGCCGCGACAAGTGCTGTCGTTGTCATAAGTTGCTTTTTCATTTTCCCTCCAAAAAGGTTGAGGTAGGTTTACTTTATAAACACGGACGCGCGCCTTCTTAGAGAGGGCATAACATCACGCAGTGTGTCATAACGTGTACTTGGTTAATGGGTCAAGAATACAAGCCCCCAATTGCGATAAAATCGCAACGCTGTGATAAAAATACAACAAACAATTTTGGCGTTATTTCAATAGTTTACATTATTGTGACAAAAATTGTGTCGAAAATCGCGTAAATCCCAAGTCAAATTTGATGGAGCCGACTGATATTCAAAATCATCTAATATTAGACCGCTATATTGAAATAACGATAAGAACCGAATAAGTTGTAATATAAGGATTATGACCTTTTCGAAATTAGGGAAATTCTCGCGCTAGAATTTTCTAAACACGGAACCAAAAGCCAATGTTTCTAAAACCCGCAAAACTCACGGGCCTTATTAGTGGTGCACTTTTACTAAGCGCCTGTGGAGTGGACGTAGTAGAAGACTATCTCGTAGAACACCCGGAAAGACAGGGCGAATATGTATACGAGTCGGAATTGAAGAACAAAGATGCATCGGTCTTTGGTGACGGGGGATTCGACTTATTCAATCTTGGAAAACCTAAGAAAACGGGGGGTGGCTCAGGTATAGCTGTTAACAGTTATTTGTGGCGTGCTTCCCTCGATACCGTTTCGTTTATGCCACTCTCATCTGCGGATCCTTTCGGTGGCGTTATTATTACGGATTGGTATTCACCCCCGGAATCTCCCCGGGAACGCTATAAGATGAGTGTATATATTCTAGGCCGGCAGCTTCGGGCCGACGGGATTCGGGTTTCGGTATTTCGGCAACAGGTAGGAACCGGAAATATTTGGCAGAGCAGGACAGTTTCTAAAGACACGGCCGTCAATCTCGAAAACCAGATTTTAACGCGTGCGCGCCAATTAAGATTGGTTGCCGCCAAAGCCAACTAGCTGCCTGTTCTCATTTCACGCTAAATTCGCTCTGCTTGAAGCTCTCTACGCTTGCGAGCCTTGAGCTAGCGTGAGAAAGTTATTGCGTGTAAATCCCTTGAGGGACAACCCCAATACAAGACGTTCTCTTAATGACGAGCGAAACCGCAACATCTCGATACAACTTCAAGGAAACCGAAGCAAAATGGCAGTCGCTTTGGGAGGAAAGTGGTTGCTTTAACGTCGAGATTGATCCTGAAAAGCCCAAATATTACGTCCTGGAAATGTTTCCTTATCCTTCCGGACGCATTCACATGGGGCATGTAAGAAACTACACCATGGGAGATGTCGTTGCCCGGTACAAAAGGGCACAAGGCTTCAACGTCCTGCACCCCATGGGATGGGATGCGTTTGGCATGCCCGCCGAAAATGCGGCGATGGAACAACGGGTTCATCCAGGTAAATGGACTTACGAAAATATCGCGATGATGCGTTCTCAGCTCCGAAAAATGGGACTCGCGCTGGATTGGAGCCGCGAGCTCGCCACCTGTCATCCCGGATATTATGAAAGCGAACAGAGGATGTTCCTGAAGTTTCTGGAACAAGACCTCGTCTACCGCCGACGAAGTTCGGTGAATTGGGATCCGGTGGACAATACCGTTCTAGCAAATGAGCAAGTCATCGATGGTCTTGGCTGGCGATCAGGCGCTCCGGTAGAGCGTCGCGAACTGGATCAATGGTTTTTCAGGATTACGGATTTTTCGGAGGAACTCCTGGAGGGCCTGAAAAATCTCGAGCGATGGCCCGCAAAAGTTCGAACAATGCAGGAAAACTGGATCGGCCGTTCTGAAGGGATGAAAGTCTGGTTTGAGCTCGAAGGTCATGATGATCGGCTTCAAATTTTTACCACACGACACGATACAATTTTTGGCGCAACTTTTTGCGCAATATCACCGGATCATCCGCTAAGTAAGGATCTGGCACAAAACGATGCTGACTTGACCACTTTTATCGAAGAATGTCGATCACTCGGCACTACCGAAGCGGCGCTGGAAAAAGCCGAAAAGCGCGGCTACAAAACGGGCCTCCGCGCAAAGCACCCCCTCACTGAAGGCAAAACCATTCCAGTTTTTGTCGCCAACTTTGTTCTCATGGAATATGGCACGGGCGCAATATATGGGTGCCCCGCACATGACCAACGGGATCTGGATTTTGCGCGAAAATATAATTTGGATGTCATTCCCGTTGTTATCCCTCCGGACGCCGATCCTGCAGATTTTGCAGTGGATGATGTGGCGTACACCGATGATGGCCTTCACGCTAATTCGGACTTTCTGGATGGGTTAGGTCTGGCTGACGCCAAAGAAGCGGTCGCGAACGTCCTAGAAGAGAAAGAAATAGGCAACCGGGAAATCAATTTCCGTTTGCGCGATTGGGGTGTCTCGCGGCAGCGATATTGGGGATGCCCGATCCCAATCATTAACTGCCCTGATTGCGGCACAATCCCGGTACCGGAAAGTGAATTACCCGTATGCCTGCCGGATGACATTGATTTTGAAAAACCTGGCAACCCCTTGGATCGCCACCCAACCTGGAAATTTGTTGATTGTCCCAAATGTGGATCAGCAGCAGAACGCGAAACAGATACGCTGGATACTTTTGTCGAATCGTCCTGGTATTTTTCACGGTTTTGTTGTCCGCGTTCCGAAGACCCCGTCGACAGTGAGGCGATGGAATATTGGATGCCGGTCGACCAGTATATCGGCGGCATTGAACATGCGATTTTACACCTTTTGTATTCCAGGTTTTTTACCCGCGCGATGCAAAAATGTGGCTATATTGATTTTGATGAGCCGTTCGCGGGACTGTTCACCCAGGGAATGGTTTGTCACGAGACCTATCGCACGGATGATGGCGAATGGCTGATGCCAACGCAGGTCGAGTCAGACGATGGCGGATCCCTAAAAAGCGTTGAGAACGGGGCTGCCGTTCAAGTTGGCCGCTCCGAAAAAATGAGCAAGTCGAAGAAAAATGTCGTCGATCCTGAGGACATTATTGAAACCTACGGCGCCGATACCGCGCGTTGGTTCATGCTTTCAGATAGTCCGCCAGACCGCGATTTGGAGTGGACGGATTCAGGTGTTGCGGGATCATGGCGCTTCGTGAACCGTTTATGGCGGCTGGTTGCGGAAAATGCAGACCAGGAAAGAGCGGCGGAACCGGAGAAATTTGATAAGGAATTACGAGCAGTTAGACAACAGGTTCATCAAACCATTGGTGGCGTAACAGACGATCTTGAAGGATTTCATTTTAATCGGGCCGTAGCGAGAATTTATGAACTGGTAAACGCATTGTCAGGCGTTGGCGCCGGAACAACTGAAGAAAGATGGGTTCTGCGCGAAGGTTTAAAAATTATGGTTCAGCTGATTGGGCCAATGATGCCACATTTAGCAGAAGAGCTATGGAGCCGACTTGGAAATACTACGAGTCTGGCGGATGAGCCGTGGCCAAAGGCGGATAAAGATTTGATGGCAAGTGAGACCGTTACACTGGCTGTTCAAGTCAGAGGTAAATTGCGGGCTACGATCGAAGTTCCGCATGACGTGGATCAGGAATCCGCAGAAGCGGCGGCGTTGGCCGAGCCAGCCGTGGTGGCAGCGCTAGAAGGAAAGACCGTAAATCGAATTATATACGTTCCCAACAAAATCATTAATGTCGTTCATGGGTAATGGACATCAAATGCCGAACGCCATAATTAATCGACATCTCGTATCAATGTTTGTGGTTGCTCTTGTCAGTCTCTTTCAAGTGGGCTGTGGCTTTCAGCCTCTATACAGCCAAGCTGGCGCGGCTAATTCTCAGGCGCTTTCCTCTGTGGCCATTCTCCCAATTTCAGATCGTCGCGGGCAAATTTTACGAAAATTTTTGCTTGAGCGGATGTCGACGAACCTTGGGACGCAAAGCACAAAATTCACGTTGCGAGTCGAACTTAGTGAGTCCAAATCAAATATCAATATTGGACGAGATGAATCTGCGACGCGAGCCAATTTGTTTATTACTGCGAAATTTGCACTCACCAGAAGGGCTGGTGGCGGCAAATATTCTGGTCAGATTCTCTCAACGAATAGTTACAACGTGCTTGATTCTGACTTTGCAACATTGAGCGCTGAAAATGACGCTCGAAATCGCGCGCTTAAATCGTTGGCAGAAGAAATCCGCTTAAGGGTAGCAACGGCGTTGAATAATCCATCCGTGTTCACCGTGCCAGCGGTCGTGGAGCGTCGCGTTCAGTAAATGAAAATTTCAGCTGCCAAGGCACCTGGGTTTATTTCATCGCCACCGGATTCTGTTCGCGCGATTTTGCTCTATGGACCCGATACCGGACTGGTGCGGGAACGTACTGGGATGCTTACAACTGCCGTTGTGGACGACCCAAAAGACCCGTTTCGAATTGCTGATATCCAGGTAAATGAATTGCGCGAGGATGCCGCGCGCCTTTCAGATGAAGCGGCGGCACTATCTTTTACAGGTGGCCGCCGCGTAGTAAGGGTCAGAGACGTTACAGACGTCACAGCAGGTCCAATTATTGAATTTTGTGCTGCGCCCGTTGGCGATGCGCTCGTTATTGTTGAGGCAGGAAATTTGGGCCCACGTTCCAAATTACGCAAGTCTTTTGAAGACACCGATTTTGGCGCCGCCATTCCCTGTTACGGTGATGAGGGAAAGGCCTTGCGGGACGTCATTGCTGAAACACTCGGGAAATCCAATATCCGGGTTTCAGCCGACGCGATGTCATACCTGTTGGACAACCTTGGCAATGACCGAATGGTCAGCCGATCGGAGCTTGAAAAGCTTCGGCTGTATATGGGTGAAGAAAGCGAGGTATCTCTGGAAGACGCTGCTGCGTGTGTCGGCGATAGCGCAGCAATGGCACTTGATGATATCGCCTTTGCGGCGGGGTTTGGCAATATTGATAAGTTGACACATCTAATGGACAGGATGCGTCGCGAGGGAACGGCGGCGATAACGGTATTGCGCGCTGTTGCGCGTCATTTTCAGAGGCTTCATTTTGCGTCTGGATCTATTGATGACGGAAAGTCTGCCGATATTGCATTGAAAGCATTGCGGCCTCCTGTGTTTTTTAAACAGGCGGACTCCTTCCGGGCACAACTTCGTATTTGGCCAACCAACCGATTGGGACAGGTAATCGAATCCCTCGCGGAAGCAGAAGTTCAATGCAAATCTACCGGGATGGCAGCAGAGACAGTATGTGATCAAACCATGCTTCGAATAGGCGCGATGGCCCGCGCGCTAAGGGGACAAAACAAATAAATCTTCACCAGGGAATTAGTCACTCAATCGTCGAATAATATCGTCTAGCTGGTCAAGATTCGAATAATTGACAGCAACTATTCCGCTGCTGCCGTTAAAGTCGATCTCAACCGTCAGCCCCAGAATATCGGTCAGCGATCTTTCAAGCGCCAAAGTATCTGGATCTTTTTGCGGCGATTTGACTCTCGGCGACTCTGTTCCGGATTTCGACGCTTTAACGAGTTTTTCTGTCTGCCTAACATTTAGGCCGCGTTTAATTATTTCATCGGCAATGTCCTTCGGATTTGCAGCGCCGATCAAGGCCCTCGCATGTCCGGCAGATAATTTTCCGTTTTCAAGAAGAGACTTTACGCCATCGGGCAGCGTTAGCAGCCGCAAGGTGTTTGCTATTTGACTCCGGCTCTTTCCAATGACTTCAGCGAGGCTATCCTGCGTGTGAGAAAATTCGTCAATTAGTCGACGATATCCCAACGCTTCTTCTAGAATATTTAAGTCAGCACGCTGAATATTTTCGATAAGCGCAACTTCGAGCACTTCTTCATCATTAAGCTCCTTTATCATTACAGGAACTTCATGAAGTTGAGCCGCTTGCGCTGCACGCCATCGACGTTCACCGGCTATTATCTCATATTCATCTGCATTTTTTGGATTTGGCCGCGCCAAAATTGGTTGCAAAATTCCCCGCTCTTTAATGGATGTGGCAAGCGAATCGATCTCTTCCTGAGAAAAAATTCGGCGTGGCTGTAAAGGGCTTGGAACCAGGAACTCTACCGGGATTATCGAAATACCTTGTCCAGAAATGGAACTATCTGAGCGTGTATCAGAATGAGGTATTTCTACCGTATCGTCGCCCAAAAGAGCAGAAAGCCCGCGCCCAAGTTTTGCTCCACGAGATTTAGGTGAGCTCATTGACTTAATCCTTCCTCGCGGCGCAATACTTCGCCGGCTAAGTGAACATACGCTTGAGCACCAGGACACTGAAAATCGTATAACAGCACAGGCTTGCCATGCGACGGCGCCTCTGAGACGCGGACGTTTCGGGGTATCATGGTCCCATAAACGATATCGCCAAAATATGACCTGACATCGTCCGCAACTAAACTGCTCAAATTGTTTCGCGCATCGTACATTGTCAAAACGATACCCTGTATACCGAGGCCTGGATTGAAGCCATCCCTCACTCTCTCAACAGTCCTTACCAGCTGGCTCAATCCCTCCAATGCCAAATACTCGCATTGCAGCGGCACAATCACGCCGTCAGAGGCGACCAGAGCATTTAATGTCAGCAATCCGAGGGCAGGCGGACAATCGATCAGTATGTAGTCAAAGTTTACAGCAAGGTTGTTGAGTGCCATTTTTAGACGAAATTCACGGCGTTCAAGCTCTACAAGCTCTAGCTCCGCTCCTGATAAGTCAATTGAAGCTGACACCAAAGAAAGATTAGGCACATCGGTTTCAATTAAGGCGTCTGAAATCAGGGCGCCATCAATCAGGATTTCATAACTCCCCAATTCGACCGAATTTCGATCAACCCCGACACCCGTTGAGGCATTTCCTTGTGGATCCAGGTCAAAAAGAACAACACGCCGCCCTACAGCCGCCAGAGCGGTTGCAAGATTTATAGCGGTCGTTGTCTTGCCGACACCGCCCTTTTGATTAGCAATTGCTAAAATTTTTCCACGACCAGCGCTCGGTGACTGTTTGAACCCTGAGTCCGGTCTTTGATCTTTTAGGGTTTCGTTATCCGACACGTGCAATATCCCGAATCGAGAGAATAACGCCATTTGGGTCCGTCACGCTTTGAAAGCGTTCAACTGTCATATTCCGCGTTTTCTGCGCCTCGGTCAATTCCTCGTCCACCCGCGCACCCTTTAAAAACAAACAGATTCCATCGGGTGCTAGGTTTGGCTCCGCATAATCCAATAGTTTGCCAAGCGGCGCCAAAGCACGGGCGGTAACAAGGTCGCTTTTTGGGAGTTTCAGATTTTCGATACGGGCTTGATGTAAAACAACTTTTGCATCAACCGTACGGGCAACCTCTCTCAGAAAAGCGATCTTTTTCCCCGAAGATTCAACAAGGTTTACTTCGATACCAAGCAGAATAGAAAGCGCCATGCCTGGAAAGCCTGCGCCGCTGCCCAAGTCAGTAAATATTCTGGTTTCGCTGGGCACATAATCGGCAATTTGAACTGAATCCAGAATATGGCGACGCCAAATATCGTCGAGCGTATCGCCGCCAACCAAATTTATCGCCTTTTGCCATTTTTGCAGAAGCTCCACGTATTTTTGAAATTTATGCAATGTTTCACGTGAAACATTTGCCTTGTCGGCGAATTCATCCGCGGTCAGCGGTTGGACCATTCAAAACCCTCTATGTCGTCGCGCGATCGCGGCGGCGGACGTAACGCAGCAGAGCGGTAAGGGCGGCTGGGGTTACACCCGAAATACGGGCAGCTGCGCCGAAGCTTGATGGACGCGCCGACCGTAATTTTTCGCGCACTTCGTTTGACAGCCCGCCAACCATATCCAAATCGAGATCGGGTGGGATTTCCAGCGCCTCGTCACGGCGAAACGCTTCGATATCAGCATTTTGTCGCTCAAGATAAGTTGCGTAGCGGGCCTCGATCTCCATTTGTTCAGCAATATCTTCCCGCATTTGCCCTAATTCGGGCCATATTGAAGCGAGTTTTTTAATATAGATATCAGGATAGGCTAAAAGCCGCATTGCGCTGCGTTTTTTACCATCTTGTGTGATGGCCATGCCGTGCCCCGAAATTACTTTTGGCGTCTCACTCAGTACAGCGAGCTGTCGTCGAGCTGCCTCAAGCGCTGTCGATTTAGCTCTAAAAATTTGCGATCGCTCCGAAGAAACACAGCCGATTTCAATTCCTTTGGGTGTTAGTCGCTGATCAGCATTGTCCGCCCGCAGAAGCAACCGGTATTCAGCCCGCGATGTAAACATTCTATAAGGTTCAGAGGTTCCGCGCGAAACCAGATCATCAATAAGAACGCCGATATAGGCATCGGCCCGATCAAGAATAAACGGCGGGCTTCCACCACATGCCAAAGCGGCGTTCAGGCCGGCCATCAGCCCTTGGGCTGCAGCCTCTTCATATCCCGTGGTTCCATTAATCTGGCCAGCCAGATAGAGGCCCGAAAGCTTGCGGGTTTCGAGGGTTGGCTCTAGCTCACGCGGATCAACATAATCATATTCAATCGCATATCCCGGCCGGATTACCTTCGCAGTTTCTAGGCCAGGTATGGTTTTCAAAAACCCCGCCTGAACATCACGCGGCAGGCTGGTTGAAATCCCGTTCGGATAGACCGTGTCATCATTCAGGCCTTCTGGCTCCAGGAAAATCTGATGACGCTCCTTTTCCGAAAAACGCACCACTTTATCCTCTATCGAGGGACAATATCTCGGGCCGGTTCCCTCAATTTGCCCCGAATACATTGGCGCACGATCAAGGTTATTGCGAATGACCTCATGCCCGGCCACCGTTGTAAACGTAATGTGGCAATCGATTTGCGGTGTGGTGATCTCCTCGGTCAAATAAGAAAACGGGACTGGTTTGGAATCTCCAGGCTGCACAATCAGACTATTCCAATCGATCGTCTTGCCATCCAACCTGGGCGGGGTCCCCGTTTTCAGCCGATCAAGGGCAAAACCGGCATTATCAAGTGTGGCAGATAGCCCAAGGCACGGCGCCTCTCCAACGCGGCCGGCGGGATGTCTTTCTTCCCCAATGTGAATTTCGCCACGCAAAAAGGTACCGGTTGTTAAAATTACTCTTGCGCATCCAATTTCGCGGCCATCCAGTAATTTTACGCCCGAAATTTGATTATTTTTCCCGATCAGGAAATTTTCTGCAGCGCCCGCCCATATCGACAGGCTCTCCTGTTCTTGCAACTCGGCCTGCATTGCTTCTCGATAGAGCTTACGATCTGCCTGCGCCCTCGGACCCCGCACAGCAGGCCCTCTGCTGCGATTTAGAATTCGAAACTGTATACCAGCGCGATCAATGACCCGCCCCATGACCCCGTCAAGCGCATCGATTTCCCGCACAAGATGGCCTTTGGCGAGTCCCCCAATCGCTGGGTTACAAGACATTTCGCCAATTGTTTCTACTTTATGGGTCAACAACAAAGTAGACGCGCCCATTCGAGCGGCGGCGGCGGCGGCTTCACACCCCGCATGCCCGCCCCCTATTACGATTACGTCAAACGTTGTCATGCTGCGTATTTAGAAGTGTCGACGGGTTCTGTCAAAGAAAACCCGTCGTAAATTGAGATTCGATTCCAATGTTTCACGTGAAACAGTGATGGACTTCATTTTCCAATACAAAACTCATCAAAAATAACCCCAAGCACCTCCTCAACATCCACCCGACCAGTAATCCGACCCAGCGCGCGTGTCGCGAGACGCAAGTCCTCCGCCATTAATTCGGCCGCATCAGCTGATAATCCACGACGAAGTGTATCGCAACATTCCTGGAGCGCTTCCCGATGCCTAAGGCGGGTCAAGGGTGGAGGCCCTGAATGATCTAAAAATTGGCCAGCTCTTTCTGCCAACACTTTTACAAACACATCGAATTCAGCGCCCGTTTTCGCCGATATTCCTAGAGGGCTTCTCCCCGCAATTGGCGTGGTGAGATCAATCTCCTCGACCAGGTCAATCTTGTTCAGAAGCACGATATCCTCAGGCCCCACAATTCCGATGACGTCTTTGTCGGCCTCCGGATCCTGTGCATCTAAAATAAGCACCCTAAGATCAGCCTGCTCGGCCCGGTTTTTGGCACGGCGGACACCTTCGGCTTCGATTTCGTCCTTCGTTGAACGAACGCCCGCAGTATCAGCAATAGTTACCGGATATCCGCCGAGATCGAGCCTAACCTCCACAATATCCCTCGTTGTGCCTTCTTCTTCCGAAACGATCGCAACATCTCGTTCCGCAAGACAATTCAACACGCTAGATTTCCCGACATTGGGAGGGCCTATAATAGCAATCTGAAATCCGGCCCGGGTCCTCTCGCCACGCCTATTATCCAACATATAGTGGGTTATGGAATCCGAAATACCCAACATCTGGTGTTTTGACTGTTCTATCAAATTCTCTGGCAGATCTTCTTCGGGAAAGTCGATTGCCGCCTCGGTTTGAGCCAATAGATGCAATAAAGACTCGCGCCAGCCTTCATAAATTTCGCTCAAGCCCCCAGCGAGCTGTCCTAATGCCTGTATTCTTTGAGCCTCGGTTTCCGCAGCAATAAGATCCGCCAGGCCCTCAATCTCTGCCAGATCCAGCTTCTCATTTTCAAAAGCGCGTCGACTAAACTCGCCGGGCTCTGCCAAGCGACAACCCTCACAATCGCTCAATACTGAACAAATGGCTTCGACGGTCGCCCTCCCGCCATGCACATGAAGCTCCGCGACGTTCTCTCCTGTAAAGCTGTCCGGTCCGGGGAACCAAATCACTAGCCCTTCATCCAAAAAAACTTTGTCACCGGGGCGACATAGCGTCACTCGTTTCGCATAGCGTGGGTTTGGCAAATCGCCACCCGCCAGCAATTTCAGTATTTCTCCAGCGCGCTCGCCAGAAATACGAATTATGGCAATGCCTGCCGGAACCCCGCCGCTGGACGGTGCAAAGATTGTATCCGAATTCATGCGGCTCTATAGGCCGGGCAATACACAAACGACAAGAGAAATCATTACGACGTCATTGAGATTAATTGCCCTCAGCACCACCCTCCTCTAGGGTGCGAAATACACCCGATCATCTTCCTGCCGAGAGTACTTATGGCCCAAAATCGCCTTGCCGACCAAACAAGCCCATACCTTCTACAACATGCCGATAATCCCGTGGATTGGTGGCCTTGGGGACCAGAGGCGTTGTCTGAGGCAAAAGAAAATAACAAACCGATTCTTTTATCGGTTGGCTACGCAGCATGCCACTGGTGCCATGTTATGGCTCATGAAAGCTTTGAAAGCGAAGAAATCGCGAAGCAGATGAATGAGCTCTTCGTGAACATCAAAGTCGATCGAGAGGAGCGTCCCGATCTCGACACGATCTATCAGCACGCTATTCAAATTCTCGGACAGCAAGGTGGCTGGCCGCTGACGATGTTTTTGACACCCGATGGCGAGCCGTTTTGGGGCGGTACATATTTTCCTGCAGAGTCGAAATTCGGGCGACCCGGGTTTCCTGACGTTCTGAATACGATCCACAGCTACTGGACAGACAAACAAGACTCAGTGAGCCAAAATGTTACCGCTTTGCGGGAATCGCTCGCTCAAATGGGTGTGTCTGAAAGCGGCGGCGAGATCGATCTCAGCCTGGTCGAGCGCGCTGCCCAACGGCTTGTGCAAGAATATGACACGGTAAATGGCGGCATCGGCACGGCGCCTAAATTTCCCAATCCATCCATTCTCGAATTGCTTTGGAGAACATACAAACGGTGCGGTCATGAAGATTTAAAACAGGCCGTGCTTCTATCCATGGAGAAGATGTCCCAGGGCGGAATTTATGATCATCTCGGCGGCGGTTACGCCCGTTACTCGACCGATGCCATATGGCTCGCCCCGCATTTCGAAAAGATGCTCTATGACAATGCTCAACTTCTCGATCTCTTGACCTGGGTTTGGCAGCAAACAGACGACCCCCTTTTCAAACAACGAGCACACGAAACCGTTGACTGGGTTCTACGTGAAATGATTGCCGATGGTGGTGCATTCGCCGCGACGCTTGATGCCGATAGTGAAGGCGAAGAGGGAAAGTTTTACGTCTGGAATCAATCGGAAATTGAAGAGGTGCTGGAAGCAGACGCGCCGCTTTTCATCGAAGCTTACGATGTGCAACCGGATGGGAACTGGGAAGGAAAAACGATCCTCAACCGTACAAATAATTCCCGGAGCTACTCCGGTGACGAAGAGGACATTCTTGCCAATTGCCGAAATAAATTATTGGCCGAAAGAGATAAACGAATTCGCCCTGGATGGGATGACAAGGTTCTCGCGGACTGGAACGGGTTGATGATTCCTGCAATGGCACAGGCTGGCGTCGTCTTTGGCAAATCAGACTGGATCATCGCAGCCAGGAAAGCGTTCGCATTTGTCTCCGAAACGATGAATGAAAACGGTAAGCTTTTTCACGCCTATCGGAACGGCAAGGTTAACCACGATGCCACCCTTGATGATTACGCCGGTATGATCCGGGCGGCGTTGTCTCTCTATGAGGCGGCAGGTGACAAAGAATATTTGCAGAATGCACAAGAGTGGGTGGCAACTGTCGACAAACAATTTTGGGATCATGAAAACGGTGGTTATTTCTTTACCGCCGATGATGCGGAAGCTCTTATTGTTCGTACAAAAACAGCGGCTGACAATGCCACACCTGGCGGCAATAGCGTCATGATAACCAATCTCGGTCGACTTTATTACCTGACCGGTGAGACAAAATATCGTGACAGAGCGGACCAAACGATTGCGGCCTTCTCCGGCGAACTTTCTAAGAATTTTTTCCCATTTGCAGCATTGATGAATTCTGCCGAGTTCCTGCAACAGGCAATCCAAATCGCTATAATCGGAGAACGTGGCAAAGAGGATTGTGAAGCGATATTAAGCGCAGTCTTTAAATCTCCAAATCTAAACAAGGTTGTTTCTGTCATATCGCCCAATGAAGCGTTGCCAGAGAACCATCCTGCCAGCGGAAAAGGTCAATTGAACGATGCTGCAACCGCCTACATTTGCGTAGGACAAACTTGTTCGTTGCCAATCACCGAAGCTCAGGATGTAGCCATCCAGCTCGATTCCGCACCCCAGCGACAATGAGCAGTATCTCGTTTTCATCGCCACTGGGCCCACTAACCGTCGTCGAAGAGAATGGTGCAATCGTTGAATTAGATTGGACCACAGTAAAAGGACAAACCGAAACGGATCTCCTCATTCAAACGCGTGATGAGCTCCTCAGGTTTTTCGATGGTAAATAAAAAAAGTTTTCCGTCCCGTTAAATCCAAAAGGGACAGAGTTTCAAAAAAATGTTTGGCGAGAAATGCTGGAAATTCCTTTCGCTGCAGTTCGGACTTACGGTGATATCTCTAAAATCCTTTCTTCATCGCCCCGGGCCGTGGGAACCGCATGCGGCCTCAATCCGATTCCAATAATAATCCCATGTCATCGTGTCGTTGGCGCCAACGGCGCATTGACCGGTTATTCCGGCGCCGGCGGCGTCAAAACGAAGGCTTTTCTGCTTGAGCATGAGAGTGGGCAAGGGGCCCTGAAATTCAACTAGCAAGACATGGAAAACATGACAATTGCCGACGAAATAATCCGCGAACTAGACAACTGTTTCACCATCCTCATTCTCGATAATGAGGTAACGCTGGACGCATTTATCGCTGAGCCACCTTTAAAATGGGTGCGACTGATCAATGTTGACGGCTCCTATAAGATTCCCGATTCATACCCCACCTCCCTAACCAAATCGGAATCAGACCGTGAAGAACTAAACTGGGACAAGGTAGATCTTGAGCTACTCCGACGTCATCTTAATGACCTCAATCCGCAAATCGATCTCGTTGCCATTGGCAACAATGCTGCTCAGGGTTTACCGCTCGCAGAAGCTCTTCCCGCATCAATGCGAGCTGAAAACGGTGTTATCATCTACGGTTCCTCGTTACCTGAACAGCCCATTTACGGCGCTCTCGGTTACAAGAATTTTTGCGCTCGCAGCGACCTTTTGGACTTTGCCCTTCCGTTGGCAAAATCGAATGGCTGCGATCCGGCTCTCGCTTTTATCAACACAATCGAACACAACGATCAGAACTATCACGCGCCCTGGACTGGACGATAGAAATCTCGCTTTTCGATGACATCGCCATGGCACCACGTTAAGCTGCGCCCGATTTAATCCAACCAATTCCAGTTATGAGGGAGATGACAAAAATGGCTGACATTACGATCGAAGGCGCAGACGGCACTTTTGGCGCCTATATCGCAAAACCGGAATCGGGTAGCGGCCCGGGTCTGGTCGTCATCCAAGAAATTTTCGGCGTAAACCAGGTTATGCGTGATCTCTGCGACAGCTTCGCAGCACAGGGATATATCGCTGCTTGCCCAGATCTATTCTGGCGTATCGAGCCAGGCATTCAACTCACAGATCAAACCGAAGATGAATGGAATCAGGCATTTGAATATATGAACAAGTTCCTTCCAGAATTCGAAAAAGGTCAGGCCGATCTCCAGGCAACGATGACACATCTAAGGGGAGTAGAGGGATGCAGCGGAAAAGTCGGATGCGTTGGTTATTGTTTGGGCGGCAGCCTCGCCTACTCAATGGCATGTTCATCTGATTCGGATGCATCGGTCGGATATTATCCTGTTCAAATCGACGATTACCTTCCCTACGCGGAGTACATCAAAAATCCGGCAATGTTCCACGTCGCGGAAAAAGACGGTTTTTGCCCTCCGGAATCCCAGGCAGCAATTGCTGAAGCCTTCGCAAAAAATGACAAAGTTACACTCCATACCTACGCTGGTGTGGACCATGCTTTTGCGCGTATAGGCGGTGGTAACTTTGATCAAGCGGCAGCCGATCTAGCTAACGGCCGCACAGCTGATCTTTTCAAATCAGCATTGAGCTAATCCTTCAATTCGGGGCGCTGACGCCATTTCAGGTGTTGGCGCCCCTATCAAAATCGAGATCGGCAATTTGATGGTGCATGCAATTAGAATTCACAAAGCGGGGCCGGCGTCGGTTCTAAAATGGCAGGAAGTTGATATTGGAAACCCGCGAAAGGGCGAGGTCTTAATCCGCAACACGGCGGTCGGTTTAAACTTTATCGACACCTACCACCGCAAGGGTCTTTATCCCATCCCAACGCCTTTTACGCCGGGTGTCGAGGGTGCTGGTGTTATTGAAAAAATTGGCGCGGGCGTTATGGGACTAAAAGCAGGTGACAGGGTTGCATACTGTTCTGATCCCATTGGCTCTTATGCAGAGAAAAGACTGTTTCCAGCAAATCGGTTGATCAAGATTTCGCGAGGGATATCTGACGAGCAAGCTGCATCAATGATGCTAAAAGGCCTAACAGCATCAATGCTTCTCAAACGGATCCACAAACCGGCGAAAGGCGAAAAAGTTCTTATCCATGCTGCGGCTGGAGGTGTCGGCCTCATATTGTGTCAGTGGGCCAAACACTTAGGGGCAACGGTCATTGGCACGGTTAGTTCCCGCCAAAAAGCCAATTTGGCGAGAGCAAATGGCTGTGATCATACTATCAACTACGCAGAAAAAGATTTTGTCCAACAGGTAAGGCGTTTGACAAAAGGCGAGGGCGTTCCGGTCGTATATGACGGGGTAGGTAAGAACACCTATCCAGGTTCACTTGATTGTCTTCAATCTCGCGGCATGTGGATTACGTTCGGAAACGCCTCTGGGCCTGTCCCGCCGGTTGCACCTCTCACGTTGCTGCAAAAGGGTTCTCTATTTATGACCCGGCCGATGTTGAATCATTATATCGAAACAGATGACGAGCTAAGATCATTGGCCCGCGAACTATTCTCCGTGGTTCGGAAGGGCGCTGTTAATATACAGGTCAATCAGCGCTACAAACTCAAGGATGCAGCCAAGGCGCACAGAGATTTGGAGAAACGAAGAACCTCGGGATCAACAGTTTTAATCCCCTAACACCTAGGACTTGATCCGCTGTGCGTTCCTATTGATTCATTGAATCGAAGAAGTCGGCATTGTTCTTTGTTGCCTTCATCTTCTCGAGCAAAAATTCCATTGCATCGACCGTCCCCATTGGATTGAGGATACGACGCAACACCCACATCTTTGCGAGATCGTCTTTTTCGATAAGCAGCTCTTCCTTGCGTGTTCCCGATTTGGCGATATCCATAGATGGGAACGTCCGCTTATCGGCCAGTTTACGATCGAGAACGATTTCGCTGTTACCTGTCCCCTTGAACTCCTCAAAGATCACTTCGTCCATCCGGGAACCCGTGTCGATAAGAGCCGTTGCAATAATCGACAAAGAACCACCATCTTCGATGTTACGGGCGGCACCAAAGAAGCGCTTAGGGCGCTGTAGAGCGTTAGAGTCGACACCGCCGGTCAATACCTTGCCCGAAGACGGAACAACGGTGTTGTACGCACGCGCAAGGCGCGTTATCGAATCCAGTAAAATAACAACATCAAGACCGTGCTCCACAAGTCGCTTGGCTTTTTCAATGACCATGTCTGCGACCTGAACATGTCGTGATGCCGGTTCATCGAATGTTGAACTAATTACCTCTCCATCGACGGATCGCTGCATATCCGTCACTTCTTCGGGACGCTCATCAATCAGCAAAACGATTAGATAGACACCCTTATTATTTTCGGTGATTGCGTGTGCGATTGACTGCAACATCATCGTTTTGCCGGTCCGGGGTGGAGCCACAATCAACGCCCGCTGTCCTTTGCCCAATGGTGCCGTCAAGTCAACGATACGGGTTGTAAGGTCTTTTGCTTCGGGGTTGTCGTGATCGAGGATGAATTTTTCTTCGGGATAAAGCGGCGTCAGGTTATCAAAATTGATACGATGCCGAACCTTCTCAGGATCCTCAAAATTGATCTTGTTAACCTTTAGAAGCGCGAAATACCGTTCACCATCTTTAGGCGATCTGATTTCACCCTCTACGGTATCGCCGGTCCGCAGGCTAAATCGCCTTATTTGACTTGGCGAAACATAAATATCATCAGGCCCTGGTAAATAATTTGCTTCTGGCGCTCGCAGAAATCCAAATCCATCCTGTAGGACCTCAAGAACCCCGTCTCCGGATATAACGACCTCGTTCTCAGCCAGCTGTTTCAAGATCGCAAACATCATTTCCTGTTTGCGCATGGTCGATGCATTCTCAATCTCCAGTTCCTCGGCAAAAGCCAGGAGATCGGCGGGTGGTTTTCTCTTAAGTTCCTGTAAATTCATGATTTTCGTACGCTTATATTAATAAAAGTCGATGGGATTTTGGTTGATCACGTGTTCTAAAACGACAACTGGGCAGCAAGGGCCGGGTTCATTTTATGTGATTTTTGGATTGTTGCTCGCGAAGAGAGCTATGAAAAACTAACAGCGCATCGGTAGCTGATTGGCTTTAATCTGTCAATCTCAGATAAAAATTTCCTTAAGTCAGATTTATTATGCGCCGGGCTTTACCACGACCAGTATTACAATTCCAATCATCAAGACCGTCGGTATCTCATTCGCTATTCGTAGTGTTCTCGTGGAAATCGTATTTTGATCTTTCTCGAAATCTTTCCGCCACCGCGAGAAGACGCCGTGCACCCCCGTGAGAATTAAAACCAAAACTAATTTCAAATAAATCCACCAACTACTCCAATCAACAATCCCGGGTGTTGCCAACAGAATGCCACCAAAGGCAAAGCTTGCGATCATCGCTGGATTTATAATTGCGCGTAAAAGACGCCGTTCCATCACCTTAAATGTTTCAGACTTGTCTGATCCAGGTTCTGCATCACAGTGATAGATAAATAGCCGCGGCAAATAGAGCATTCCGGCCATCCAGGCGATGACTGAAATTATATGGAAAGACTTTATCCAAGGGTAAAAAGAGATCAGCCAATCGAAATCCACGGCAATTTTCCTCTACGACAAAGGACAAATCGAACACATTTGCCCATCGACCCCCGGAACTGATTCCGTAGTACTGGCCGCGATCCTGACTAGTTCAGCCAATCCAGTGATAAATTCATCCTGAACTTTAACTGTAGGAACTCGTAAATAGGATGGCGCGCCATTCTCGATTGCAAGATCACGATATTCGATGTCGAGTTCGACAAGTGTCTCTGAATGTTCAGAAACAAAGGCTATTGGCACAACAATTATGGGTCGAGCCGCCTCAGCTGCATTAATAATTACTTCATCGGTATAGGGTTTTAACCATTCAACCGGCCCCACTCGACTTTGATAGCAGGTTATATAATCAAGATCCGGAATAGATAGTTCATCAAGAATTGCATCTACTGTTATCTCAATTTGCTTTTGATAGGGATCACCTGCCTCAACGAACTTTTTTGGAATTCCATGTGCCGAAAACAGAATTTTTGGCGCGCCAAGATTCTCGTCCTTCCGGTTTATAGTATCCCGCAAAAGCGCGCTAATTGATCGTATAAATCCTTTATCATTCGGATAACTACAAATTGCCATTGTCGGAATATCCAGTTTTCTACGTTTTATGATCGACTTCCAAACGCGCATAAATGACTCTGTTGTCGTTGTCGAAAACTGTGGATAGAGCGGCAACAAAACGATTTTATCCGGTTCAAATTCCAACACTTCATCTAAACATTCTTCTGCATAGGGATGCCAATAGCGCATCGCAACAAAGACACGATAGGTGTCAACCGGTCCCAAGACTTTCTGCAAAGCCTCAGCTTGCTGCTTGGTTTCCTCCAAAATTGGTGATCGACCGCCGATTTCCCCATATATTTCTTTTGCTATCGGAGCTCTTCGAGAAGAAATTATTTTTGCCAATATCCAACGGATTGGGCTCGGCTGCCTCAAAATGAGAGGATCATTGAACAAGTTAAAAAGAAAGGGCTGTACAGCTTCCAGAGAATCTGGGCCGCCAAGATTATAAATTACAACCGCCGTTCGCGGCATTATCGATTGTCCCGGAGCCAACTAGACACAAACTCGCGCAAGTCGGCAACGTGATCAGGGGGTGTTGGCGGTAAAACACCATGACCAAGATTAAAGACAAAAGGTTTTTTCGACAGAATATTGAGAATGCGTTCTGCTTCCGCCTTCATCGCATCACCCCCTGCCAACAAAAAGATCGGATCCAGATTTCCTTGCACAATAGTCCCTGGCTGCAATGTTTCACGTACCCAATTGAGTGAAATAGTCTGATCCAGACTTACAGCAGACACGCCATTAATTGCCGCCACCTTCAAATAGCGATGTCCTGCCAATCTCGGAAAGACAATTATCGGAACATTTGGGCACTTACACTTGACCCCGGCAACAATCCGCGAAATAGGATCCAACGACCATTTTTCAAAAGCAGTATCCGGCAACATTCCGGCCCAACTATCAAAAATTTGCAGTGCATCGGCACCAGCTTCGACCTGCGCAATTAAATGATCCGTGATTGCAGAAATCAGAATTTCGATTAATTGACTGAACTGGTCTGGTTCAGAAAAAGCCCAAGTTTTTGTCTTGGCAAATTCGCGACTTGTACCTCCCTCCACCATATAGGTCGCAATCGTCCAGGGCGCTCCTGCAAATCCGATCAATGCGGTATCGATTGGTAACTCAGCACGAACTATTTTAAGCGCGCTATAAACTGGTTCTAGAAAGTCTCTTAGCCCGTCAAATCTTAATTCTTTAATGTCGCCAGAATTTGCAATAGGCGTAAGCACCGGCCCGATACCCTCCTTGAAGGAAACCTGTTGGCCCAAGGCATCGGGAACAACCAGAATATCGGAGAAAATTATCGCAGCATCGAATCCGAAGCGATTGATTGGTTGTAATGTAACTTCCGCTGCCTGGTCAGGTGAATAACAAAGATCAAGGAAAGTACCGGTGTTTTTACGGACCTCGCGATACTCCGAAAGATATCGACCAGCCTGCCTCATCAACCAAATCGGTATCTGATCTGATTCGATTCCATTTAAGGTGTTGATGAATAAAGAATTGGTTTTAGGCACAGTCTTTAATCGAGATTACTCAGCGTGAAGAACCTACCTACTACTAATATTCTATATATAAAAGAATTGTAGTTGTAGTAGTGGTGCGGAAATTGGGGATTGTTTTTAATCCGGAATTTATCCACGGGGCTCTTTGTAGTTGATAAAGTTTGGACAAGTTGTGAATGATTGTATTTCAACGAAGAAAATACCGCCTTTCTGTTAAATTAATTGACGCAGCTAAGTATAGAATCCGTTGTTGATAACCTTTAATTGTGGATATTGAAGGTTATCCCGCCATGTGAATTTGCTATGCACAATCTAAATACCTGTTCATGGATTCTGCGTAAAAAACATTGTGTAAATTACGTTGTGCATAAAGCTGGTTTTATCCACGGTTTGAGAATTTTTTGGAGAGAGTTTTGAACAAGAAATTTCACTTGCATCTGGTGTCTGATTCAACAGGCGAAACAACCCATAACTTGGCACGCGCTTGTTTGGTTCAGTTTGAAAATCTGGAAATAAATACTCTCGAACATAGTCAGATACAAAATCAAACACGAATGGACCGTGTAATTTCTTCAATCGAAGAGCTGCCAGGCGCTGTCATTTATACCATGGTGGATAAATCACTGAGCGCAGAATTGGAACGTGAATGTTCCCGTCTGAGCCTACCCTGCATAAATGTGCTTGGGGGTATAATCTCGAAACTCGAAAACTATTTCGGACAACAAATCCGCCGCCAGCCGGGCCGACAGCATCAACTTGATGCTGGCTACTTTGATCGGATTGAGGCAATGCAATTTGCCTTGAGTCTTGATGATGGACAAAATCCCAACTCATTACAGGAGGCTGAAATTGTTCTGGTTGGTGTATCACGGACATCAAAAACACCAACATCTCTTTATCTGGCAAATCAACGCGGTATCAAGGCAGCCAATATCCCATTTGTTCCTGGTGTGCCGTTGCCGTCCGAACTTTTTTCGGAGAAGACTAATTTTGTTATCGGTTTGACGACATCGCCTGAACGCCTGGTGCAAATTCGCCGTAACAGGATGCTTCAACTCAACGAGTTAAAGGAAACGGACTATATAGATTTGGAGCGCGTGCGTAGCGAAGTCCTTGATGCACGAAAACTATTTACCAAAATGGGATGGCCAATCATTGATGTCAGCCGAAAATCAATTGAAGAAACGGCATCGGAAATTCTAGAGCATTATGCGGCTTACAATGAAAATAGCGTTGCATCAAACGCTGTTCCGTCTCACATCGAGCAAACGTGAGATAGCACAGGATGGAGACTATTACCCTTGCTTCGCAGAGCGAAACGCGGCGTAAGCTTCTTACGTCCGCGGGGGTGGAATTTACAACGCTTCCCGCAGCAATTGATGAAGAGGAAATAAGGTCATCCCTGGAGTCGGAGGGGGCTGATCCTGCCGCGATTGCGGAAACACTCGCTGAACATAAAGCGCGCGTTATTTCCAGAAAGCGACCAGGTGATTTGGTGATTGGCGCTGACCAGATTCTGGAATGCGAAAAAACGATTTTCAGCAAACCTGTTGATTTTGATACCGCAAAAGATCAGTTGACGAAACTTCGTGGCAAAGATCATCAGTTATGCAGCTCTGTTGTGGTTTTTCATAACAGTGAGCGCGTCTGGCATAATACGGATACAGCGCACTTACGGATGCGGAATTTTTCAGATGATTTTCTCAACACATACATCGAGAAGCTTGGCGAAAAGCTGTTGTACGGGCCCGGCTGTTATCAGGTGGAGGGGTTGGGAATTCAACTATTTTCGCGAATAACGGGTGATCATTTTACGATCCTCGGATTGCCCCTGCTTCCTCTTCTTGATTATCTTCGCTTGAGAGGAGCGATCAGCGAATGAGTATAACCGGTCAGGCCAAGGTAGCGGGAGTTGTTGGGTGGCCAGTTGCACAATCATTGTCCCCGAGCCTGCACGGGTACTGGCTGCAACAATACGGAATAAACGGGTCGTACATTCCGCTTGCAGTTAGGCCTGAAGATTTGGCCGAGTCCCTTCAGACGCTGCCAAAGTTGGGCTTTGTGGGTGCAAATCTAACGGTTCCCCATAAAGAAGCCGCTGTCGAAATTGTTGACAAGATCGACGATACTGCTGCTCGCATAGGCGCGGTCAATACAATTGTCATTTCAGATGATGGTCTGATTGAGGGTCGCAATACCGACGGGTTTGGATTCATCGCAGCTTTATCTGCCGCTACGGATCTAAGCACAGCAAAGAATGAGCCCGCTGTTGTTATCGGCGCTGGCGGAGCAGCGAGAGCTGTTGTCACATCGCTTCTCGACTATGGGGTATCGTCGATCCGCCTCGTTAACAGAACTTACGAGCGCGCCGAGGCGCTGCGAGATGAAATGGGCGATAAAATCGAACCCGTTCGCTGGGCCGAGTGCTCCGATGCGCTTTCGGGTGCGAAACTGCTGGTAAATACCACGACATTGGGGATGGTTGGGAATCCACCTTTGAAAATCCCTCTAGATGATCTGTCGCCGACCGCAATCGTCAATGACATCGTTTATAGTCCGCTGATGACCAATCTTTTAAAAAATGCAAATGAACGCGGCAATCCGATTGTTGACGGGTTGAATATGCTTTTGCACCAAGCCCGTCCCGGTTTCGCGGCCTGGTTTGATAAGGAGCCCGAGGTAACTGACGCGCTAAGATCTCATATTCTGGACCAGAAAGAGGCCTAATATGACGACGGTAATTGGTCTTACCGGCTCAATAGGTATGGGAAAGACAACAGCGTCGAACATGCTGAAGGGCATGGGGCTGCCGGTTTGCGACTCAGATTCATTGGTGCATCAGCTGTTGGGAAAGGGCGGCGCTGCGGTGTCGCCTGTCGGAAAACATTTTGACAATGTTGTTGTTGATGAAGCTGTCGATCGAGCCGCCCTCGGGCAAAAAGTTTTTGGTAATGCTGATGCTCTCAAACAACTCGAAAATATTATTCATCCGCTGGTGCGCGCTGCGCAGCAGCGGTTCATAAAAACTTGCAGAAGCCAGAAGCGTTTTGCTGTGGTGTTGGATGTACCACTGCTTTTTGAGGTCGAAACTGACAAAATCTGCGATTTAACGCTGGTTGTCTCCGCACCACGATTTATTCAAGCGCAAAGGGTATTATCGCGTCCCGGAATGAAGGAAGAGCGGTTTCATGCCACCCTAAAGCGGCAGATGTCGGATCGAGAGAAGCGGAAGAGAGCTGATTTTGTCGTTCAGACAGGGCTCAACAAAAGAGAGACATTGAACAGACTGCGCGAGATCGTCAAACTGTTGCGATAGCAGGAACAGTCATTATGCGTGAAATCGTATTGGATACTGAAACAACCGGTCTGTCACCAAAAGACGGTGACCGCCTCGTTGAAATTGGCTGCCTAGAATTAATCAATCACGTACCAACAGGAGAGACCTATCATCAGTATATAAATCCTAGAATGCCAATGCCCTCGGCGGCGCAAGACGTTCATGGATTAAGCGATGAGTTTCTTGCCGACAAGCCGGAATTTTCCGATATCGTTGAGGCTTTTCTGGAATTTATCGGCGATGCGCAATTAATAATTCATAATGCTGCATTCGATATGGGTTTCATCAATGCGGAGTTGTCTCGTATTGATGGGAACCCGATTCCCCACAATCGCGCAGTCGATACCGTGTCGATGGCCCGAAAAAAATTTCCAGGATCTCCTGCGAGTCTTAACGCTTTGTGTCGACGCTTCAACATCGATAATTCGGCGAGAACATTACACGGCGCACTTCTAGATGCTGAATTGCTGGCTGAGGTTTACTTGGAGTTGATTGGCGGTCGGCAGCCTGGTCTGGTGCTTAGCGCGGAGGCGTCCAAGTCCGACAGTGTTCAGGCGATTGAAAGAGTGGCCCGTGCGCCGCGCCCGCATCAGCCGACAGCAGAGGAGCTTGCGGCACATGCAGAATTTATCGCACGCTTGAACGATCCAATGTGGAACAAATAAGAATATTTCTGCGCCAGTTATGCGGTGCCCGCACCGTTTGCAGCGCCCTCATCGAGATGCTGTTCTCGGTAGAGCTGAACAAAATCGATCGGGTTTATGAATAGGGGTGGAAAGCCGCCGTCTCGAGAAACGTCCGCTACAATATTTCGGGCGAATGGGAATAAAAGTCGCGCGCCTTCAATAAGCAGGATCGGTCCAATCGCATCTTCGGGCACATCGGCAATCGTCAAAACCCCGGCATAAGTGAGTTCAACGATGAAAACGGTTGTCTCAGGGGTTTTGGCTTCTCCTCGTATGACGAGCGTCACCTCGTACATTCCGTCTTCGAGGGCGCGTGCGCTTGTCGTTACCTCCACACCAACCTCTGGTGATTGCCCAACGATTTGCGGAGCATTTGGCCCTACCGGATTCTCAAAAGACAGGTCTTTAATATATTGATTTTCGATGCCGATTTGCGGTTGGATCATTTCCTCATCGATATCTTCTATTAGAGCATCATCTTCTGATGCTTCGGGTGGTACATCAGCCATTAAAATCTCCGGCGTCAAAGATAAGCCGTCGCTAGCATGTATTTGCCAGCGAAACAAGGAAGCCCCGATGCTTTAACACCGAAATTAGTGAAAACATGACTTGTTGATTAACTGTTGCGTCCTGGCGGAAGTTTGCGGTCGTCATTTTTTTTGTTGGGGTTTACTTCACGAAAGCTGCCGTCGATTGTATTGGGGGAGCTCCTTGACGATGAATCCGCATAATCTTCGTTGACCCAGGCACCAGAATTTTGGGTGCGCGCTAAAATTGTCCAGATCCAGGCCCGCAAAAGAGTCCTTATAAACGGCAAGAACAGCAAGAACCCTGCGGCATCGGTTACAAAGCCGGGCGTTAATAACAAGACGCCAGCGACAATCAGGCACAACCCGTCGAACACTTCTGTCATCGGAAAAATCTGTTGTTCCAGGCTTAGTTGCGCACGTTGCAGTGTGGCGAGACCTTGGCTTCGAAGCAGCCAGGTCCCGGCGAAGGCAGTCAGAACAATAAGAATAAACGTATTCCAAAGTCCTATTTCACCGCCGAGCTGGATAAAAACCGCGATTTCGATCACGGGAATAAGGATGAATGCCAGGGTAATAAAAAGAGCCATGCTTGCGATTTAGGTTGGAAGTCCCTAGTTTCTAGGTCTAATAGTGTTATGTGGTCGAAATTTCGGGGATAAAATCTTAATATTATCCCTGCGATTATGTAACAATCACTATCCAGCAATAGGTTGATCGGCAAACTAACATGGGCGACGGGTTTCAAGCACTCGAAATTATACTTTTCGCATTAATTGCAGCATTCCTGGTTCTGCGACTCCGTAGCGTATTGGGGCGGCGTACGGGGCATCAGCGCCGACCGTCTGATAATGTTTCAGATAGCCGCCGCGAGGCCCAATCAAACGACAATGTCGTGGAATTACCGGATCGCAATACTGATATGTCTGATGATCCACCCGAATTCGAAAATATTGATCCGGATGATCCCATTGCGGCGGGTTTGAACGAGGTCAAGAATGCTGATTCCTCCTTTGATCCGTCTACATTTACCGAGGGCGCCAAGGCGGCTTTCGAAATCGTTGTTCAGGCTTTTGCAGACGGCGATAAAAACGCCTTACGTGGTCTTTTGAATGACGAAGTGCTTGAAAATTTCTCGGTTGCCATTGACGAACGCGAAAACAACGGCGAAACACTTGAGACAACAGTCATCGGCATCAAGAAAGCAGAAATAATCGAAGCGCGTATCGATGGCAGAACCGCCTTCGTGACGGTCAAGGTAATTTCGGAACAGGTCAATGTTACGCGTGATAAAGACGATGCCGTTGTAGATGGTGACGAGAATTTGGTTGCAGATGTTACTGACATTTGGACCTTTGCACGAAACACTCGTGCCCGCGATCCGAATTGGACCTTGGTTGAAACCAGAAGCCCCAATTAAAAATTTAGGCCAAATCGCTGCGGTATTATTTGCTGTCGGCAATTTATATGGATGTGTTGAGCGGCAAGCGGTTAAAGGCGAGTCCGAACTTAATTTTATTCCTGCAAAATTCGATAATCTTCCGGGATGGTCTGAAGATAACCATGCGGAAGCATTGCTGGCTTTTTGGCGGAGTTGTCAGGCGCTTCTGAGGAAACCCGCTACTGGCTGGCTCGGAAAGAGACGGTTTGGGTCAGTTCGGGATTGGCAAGACTCTTGCAAGCGATTGGACACAAAAAACTTTCAGGATCGGAACCATGCAAGACGGTTTTTCGAAACATCGTTTCGACCCTATCTGGTAACCCGAACTCCTTCGGGCGAGTCTAAAGGCCTGTTTACAGGTTATTATGAGCCCGAGTTAGCGGGAGCCTTAAGTCGCCACGGAAAGTATCAAACACCTATCTATGGCCCTCCCGCTAATTTAAAGCGAAATTCTGACAGATATTTTTCAAGAGCAGAGATCGAAAAGGGCATCAAAAAAATTCACGCCAATCCAATTGCATGGATAGCCGACCCCATAGATGCATTCTTTTTGCACATTCAGGGGTCTGGTCGCATTCGAACAGAAAATGGCACGGTCATCCGAGTTGGTTTTGCAGGTCACAACGGTCATCCATATACCGCGATTGGGAAAGTGTTGATCGACCGCGGAGCCGTCGCACGGGAAAATATCTCGATGCAGTCTATTCGGTCCTGGCTTTCAAAAAATCCGGAGCAGTCTAAGGAGGTCATGCGACTGAATGCCCGCTATGTATTTTTTCGTCGGCTGACAGGCGCGGGGCCCATCGGGGCTCAGGGGGTCGCTTTGACACCTGGCCGGAGCATCGCCATTGATCCTAAATTTCTTGTTTATGGATTGCCTGTCTGGCTTGATACAACGGATCCGTTGTTGGCGAGAAAACCCTTTCGGCGACTATTGATCGCGCAAGATACCGGGGGCGCAATCAAAGGCGGTATTCGTGGCGATGTTTTTTTTGGCCCGGGAAAGTTGGCTGCAAACCGTGCCGGAAAAATGAAGCAGCCCGGTAGCTACTACATCTTAATTCCCAGGACAGCAGATTTGTCTTCATGAAAATCGGGGCATATTGGGCGGGATTGACGATGCTTCAGTTGGCATTCAACCTACATGCCAAACCCCTAAAACTTGAAACCTCTGTAATCCCGCTATCCATCGAGAAACCGGATTTGCGCACTGTTGGCGAATTGGAGTTTCGCGGCGGTCTCAAAATCCAGTCGAAAAAAGAGACTTTTGGCGGACTCTCCGGGCTGGCTATATCGGCAAATGGCAGCTTTTTGAGAGCCGTTAGTGACAAGGACAATTGGATTCGGGCGCAGCCCGTTCTGGATAAACGAGGCAATCTTGTCGGCCTCGCCTCCGCAATGATGGGCCCTCTTATCGCTCCAAACGGAAAACCCATCAGCCGAAAAGAATGGAATGACGCCGAGTCTTTATTTCGAGTACCAAACGGGTATGTCGCGTCGTTCGAACGCATCCATCGGTTGATGCATTATCGTGGAACGCGCACGCCTATGGCTTCTGCAGGAATCCCGACGCTTGCGCCCCATCGGCTAGAAGATGGCCCCCCGAATAAATCGATTGAAGCGGCTGTCAGTCTTAGGGACGGCCGATGGGTGGTGTTTGCTGAAAACTTTCCGGAAGCCGGAACGGTGATTTCGGGCTGGATACTTCAGAAACAGCGCTGGCGGCCTTTTGATTTAGTGCGAACCGAGCTTTTTCATCCTGCAGGAGCGGCGTTGCTGCCATCCGGCGATGTTCTTCTTCCTGAGCGCCGCTTCACTTTTTTGGGCGGATTTGGATCCCGCCTGTCCATAATACCTGAGAAAAGTTTTCGCCCGGGCGCGCAGTTGCAGGGCCGGGAAATCGCTCGTATTGACCCGCCCCTAGTTGATGAAAACTTCGAAGGAGTGGCTGCGTTTAAAAATAGAAAGGGTGAAACGATTGTTTTTATTGTTTCTGACGATAATTTTTTTCCGCTTCAATCAACGTTACTTCTAATGTTTCGTTTAATCGAATAGCTGGCTTTAGGCACTTTCGAGATTACGCAATTGGTTGGTGAATAGAATCCGTATCGCATAATGTTGAAATATGGCTAAGCACAAACAAAAAAGATCAGGAGATAAAGAGGAGCGCGCGTCGCTAAAACCTGACGATGAAGCTCTATTTTTATCTGCCATGAAAAATGTTGAACCATCTGATAGCCCTCGTTCAACGGCGTCAGGCTCTGCAGTAGAATCAACCCCCCATCGGTTGTCGGGCCGCAAGGGACGTTTGCCGCCTCAACCCCAATCCGCCCCCCGGAAACGAAAAACATATGCGCCGTTGGCTGCGGGCCGTTCTGGTGATGTAGACGGACGGACGCTTGATCGTTTAAAGCGCGGTCAGATCCGACCTGAAGCCCGGCTCGATCTACATGGCCTTACACAGGAAAATGCACACAGAGAGCTGGTTTCTTTCATTGTTGAGGCGCAAGCATCGGGAAAACGCAGCGTGATTGTCATAACGGGTCGTGGCCGACTTAGCGAAGGCGGGGGTGTTTTGCGCAACCAAACCCCAAACTGGCTGAACGCGCCAGCACTTCGCGCTCGTATCATTGCCTTCGCGACGGCCCAGCCGCGCGATGGTGGCACAGGTGCGCTTTATGTTTTGTTGCGCCGCGCTAGATAATTAAAGAATGAACTTGCTGAGATCTGCGTTTTTGGCAAGGTCGCTCACGCGCTCGCGGACCATATCTGCTTCGATCACAATGGTTTCGCCTGCCCGATCGGTTGCAGTAAAGCTAATATCATCAAGGAGTCGCTCAAGAACGGTTTGAAGTCGGCGTGCACCGATATTTTCAACGGCACGATTTACTTCTGCCGCAACCGTTGCGATTTCACCAATGGCTTCATCAGTAAACTCGAGCGTTACATCTTCTGTGCCGATAAGTGCAATGTATTGACGGATCAAACTGGCTTCGGGTTCGACGAGGATCGCTTTCAGGTCCTCGACTTCCAAAGCCTTCAGTTCGACACGGATTGGTAACCGCCCCTGAAGCTCCGGCAACAGGTCAGATGGCTTTGCGATGTGGAAAGCGCCTGATGCAATGAAAAGAATATGATCTGTTTTTACCGGGCCATGTTTTGTGGAAACAGTTGTCCCTTCGATAAGCGGTAGCAAATCTCGTTGAACCCCTTCGCGACTGACGTCAGCGCCATGCCGCTCACTGCTTGCACAAATCTTGTCAACCTCATCAAGAAACACGATGCCGTTCTGTTCGACGGCTTCGGTTGCGTCGCGCAGAACGGTTTCTTCATCCAGTAATTTGTCGCTTTCTTCCGCGACCAGCACATCATGGGATTCTGCAACGGTAAGCTTTCGTGTTTTGGTCTGACCACCAAAAGCTTTGCCAAAAACATCATTTAGATTGAGCATGCCCATTTGCGCGCCAGGCATGCCGGGCACCTCAAATGTTGGCAAGCCCCCACCACTGTCGGAAAGCTCAAGCTCTATTTCGCGGTCATCAAGCGAGCCCTCCCGCAACATTTTGCGGAATTTCTGTTTGGTCTCCTCGCCGGCATTTTCACCCACCAGCGCTTCTATGACCCGTTCTTCTGCCGCGAGCTCGGCCTTTGCGGTGACGTCTTTTCGAAGCCTTTCACGAGTTTCGTGAATCGCTACTTCCATCAAATCCCGAACGATCTGTTCAACATCACGACCGACATAGCCCACCTCTGTGAACTTTGTTGCCTCAACTTTGACAAAAGGTGCTTGCGCCAGCCTTGCAAGTCGCCGGGCAATTTCTGTTTTGCCCACGCCCGTTGGCCCGATCATCAGGATGTTCTTGGGCAATACTTCTTCGCGAAGATCGTCTTCAAGCTGCTGGCGCCGCCAGCGATTCCGGAGCGCGATAGCAACCGCGCGCTTGGCGTCGCCTTGCCCGACAATAAACCTGTCGAGCTCGGATACGATTTCCCTGGGGCTGAAACTAGTCACCGCTTTGTAGACTTTCTATTGTTAAATTGGTGTTTGTATAGACACAAATTCCGGCTGCTATTTCCATTGCCTTTCGCGCTACATCTTCGGCTTCCAGCTCATCTATATCATGCAGGGCCTGAGCCGCTGCCAATGCATAGGATCCACCTGAACCAATACCAATGAGACCAAGATCGGGTTCCAGTACGTCACCGGTTCCTGTCATGACAAGGGAGACATCCTTGTCAGCAACCGCCATCATCGCCTCAAGCCGCCGCAAATATCGGTCCGTGCGCCAATCCTTGGCAAGATCAACACAGGCACGCGTCAATTGACCCGGATGTTGTTCCAGTTTTGCCTCGAGTCGTTCGAACAACGTAAAGGCATCCGCTGTTGCGCCAGCAAACCCTGCAATTACGGATCCATCGCCGAGTGGCCGCACCTTGCGGGCTGTTGCCTTGATAACAGTAGGTCCGAGACTAACCTGACCATCACCCGCAATGACGACCTTACCATTTTTTCGCACGGACAGGATTGTTGTCCCGTGCCATATATTTGAATCTTCGCTCGCCATATTTTCCCATTCCTCGTTGGGCTCAATTATTCTGAAATTACATGATGATCAAGTGGTGCGTTTTAAACATGTGGTTGTTGACGCTCAAGCGTCAAGTCCCGTTGATGCCGTTTATGGATCAAATCCAGCAGGTGAACTGAAACTTGGAAATCAGGGTTCCTGCAATAATTTCATTTTCACCAGGTGTTAGAACAGCCCGGAATCCAATGCTGTTGCCACCCAACAAAACGCCGTTAACGATTGTGCCATTGTGGCTTCCGCAATCACGAACAATGATGCCATCCTCATCCTGATCGATCATGAAATGTCGTCGTGACATCTGAAAGGGCTGGGTATCGGGAATGGTCAATGTCACCGGCGGCGACATGGCATCTGATGATCGCGAAGATTGTCGTCCAACGACAAACGGAAACCGTTCAATTGTCATAGGGTCGCTTTGCAGTTGCCGCGCTACTTCGGGCTTAACGGCGGAAATTCTCACAAGTTGTTTGGCCATTGTCATGCCCATCTCAGACGTTTTAAGAGCGACGGGTTTTGCGTTTGGAGCGTGACCATTAACTCTCTGGTCCGTGATCTGGGGCTGAAAGGGTGCGGGTGTTGGTTGGCGCGCGGGGTTTTGTGCCGGCGGACCAACGCCCGGTTGAGAGTTTGGCTGATTTGTGGAAACTGCAGACAAAACTTCAGCTGACGACATGATCTGTACAGCAGCCTGTCCGCGCGCATGGGCCATCGCAGAAGGGTTTGGGCCGCCCATCGCCTCGGCAGCGCTAAAAATTGTTCCCTGGCCGGCCGTTCTCTCTGTTCCGTTTTGTTCGGTCTGTGGCGGTGCAAGGACGATCGTGCCATTTAAAATTATATAGAATGAATCTGGGGGATCGCCTACACGATAGACGAATTCGCCATCATTCAAATAACGCTCACGCATGGGCCAAGCAGGCGTATCGGCCTGCAATTGTTGGTGCCACCCCAAGGCCCGATATCGCAGAATTGCCAAATTTGATAAATTTCGCAATAAAAAAACGCCTATTCCAGTTATTGTGAGTTCTATCGAAAGGCTAGCCGTGTTCGAACTGTCCTGCTAAAACGGCGCCGCTGGGCAAAAGGATTCTCTAAATGCGTGAAGGAAGTGTTACCCGTAAAACGAAGGAAACGTCGATCGAGGTTCGAGTAAACCTTGACGGAACAGGTACTTACGACGTTTCAACGGGAATCGGTTTTCTCGATCATATGCTGGAACAGCTTTCTCGCCACAGCCTGATCGATCTTTACGTACGTGCGGAAGGCGATCTACACATCGATTTTCACCACACCACCGAAGATACCGGCATTGCGCTGGGACAGGCGGTAGATCAGGCATTGGGTGACCGTGGTGGCATCACCCGTTTCGGTTCGTCCTATGTTCCAATGGACGAAACATTATCCAGGATCGCGCTGGACATCTCGGCACGCCCCTATTTGATTTGGCGCGTTGGTTTTTCCAAACCCAAGCTTGGCGATATGGACACGGAGTTATTTAAAGAGTGGTTCCAGGCCTTTGCACAGGCGGCGGGGATTACGCTGCATATAGAAAACCTATATGGCGAGAATAATCACCATATTATCGAGTCCTGTTTTAAAGGGCTCGCGCGATCATTGCGGGTTGCGGTTACTATCGACCCGCGATCATCCAATTCAGTGCCCTCGACCAAAGGTACACTGGGCGGCTAAACGTGCGTATTTATATGGTTCACCTTGCGGGCAACACGAGCGCTTCGGATGCCGAGCCGGTGTTGGTTAAAGAGGGGTTTTCCTATTTAGCCTTCCTGTTTTCAGGATTTTGGGCTCTTTGGCACCGGATGTGGCTTGTCGCAGCTACAATTTTTAGTATCTGGATAATTCTTGGCGTGATTTTCGAGCTTTTTCATGTCTCCCAAGTGTTTCAGATAACTGTAACATTAGCGGCTTCCATCATTATCGGATTTAGTGCAAATGACTGGCGAAGCGCTTCTTTATCGAGGCGGGGTTATAATTTTTCTGGTCTTGTTGCGGGCACGCGGTCAGACGCGGCACTACGTCGTTGGTATGATCTCCACGGATTTTTAGGAACTTAAGAAGTTCCATTTTGGATACCTCATTATGAATGTCGTTATTGTCGATTATGGGTCGGGAAATTTACGGTCTGCTGCGAAAGCACTTGAGCTGGCCGCAGCCGATACCGGAAAAAACCCAAACGTTAGGGTTATTAATGACGCTAATGAACTAGCCGCCGCCGACTATATCGTATTGCCGGGTGTTGGGGCCTTCGGCGACTGTTTAGCAGGCCTGTCTTCTCAAGATGGTATGATTAACGCCCTCAATGAAGCGGTAGTGTCCCAGGGAAAACCATTTTTAGGCATTTGTGTCGGGATGCAGTTGATGGCGGACCGCGGCATCGAACACGGTGAGCACGCCGGACTCGGATGGATTGCTGGCGATGTCCTGCCAATTGAGCCGGAGGACCAAGCACACAAAATACCTCATATGGGTTGGAACGACCTTAGACTAAATGACACCACTCACCCGGTGCTCAATGGGATTCGCGACGGCTCGCATGCTTACTTTGTGCATAGCTATTCGATGCAGTGCGCCGACGAAAAATGTAACCTGGCAGCTGCGGAATATGGGTCGGCAATTACCGCGATCATTGGTCGAGACAATATGGTAGGTACCCAGTTTCATCCTGAGAAAAGTCAGGAGACGGGGCTTGCGCTCTTGAGAAACTTTCTTAAGTGGCAACCATGACCCCATCTAAAACCGCAGGCGAATAGCAGGATGTCCGAAAACACTCCAAACCTCTCCGTCGATCAGGCATTTGACCTATCCGATACGGACATTGCGGATCTTTGCGATGCATCAGAGTCCGCTATTCTGGATGGTGGCGGATTCGGTTGGCTTAAGCCTCCGCCGCGAGATTTGCTAGAGCGTTATTGGCGGGGTGTTTTGCTCGTTCCTGAGCGTGAGTTATTTGTCGGGCGTTATGATGGGCGCGTTGTCGCGTCAGCGCAGCTCGTGTTGCAGCCGCGAAACAATGAAGCGCAAAATAGAATAGCGACCATAACGACAAATTTTGTTGCGCCCTGGGCCCGCGGTCACGGATTGGCCAGAGATTTGGCGGTCGCCTGTGAGCGCTCCGCGAGGCAACACAGCGTACGATTTATAAATCTTGATGTTCGTGAAACCCAGGAAGCTGCAATTCAACTTTATGAAACATTGGGCTATGAGCGATGGGGCACCAATCCCAACTATGCTGTTGTCAATGGAAAGACCATTGCCGGACACTTTTATACGAAGTCACTAAGAGGCGGCTCTCGAAAGAAAGGGCGTAAAAAATGATTTTGTTTCCCGCAATTGATCTCAAAGATGGTTTGTGCGTACGGCTTTTGCGGGGCGATATGGATCAGGCCACAATTTTCAATCCTGATCCAGTGCAGCAGGCCCAGGAATTTCAGGCGGCAGGCTTCGAATGGCTGCACCTGGTCGATCTAAATGGCGCCATCGAAGGAAAGCCCGTAAACGCTGACACGGTTGCAAAGGTTGTTTCGTCAGTTGATATGCCTGTCCAGCTTGGCGGCGGCATTCGCAATCGAGAAATTCTGGATCACTGGATTGACATTGGCGTCAGCCGGATCGTGCTCGGGACGGCGGCATTGTCCGACCCGGACTTTGTATCGCAAGCTTGCGCTGACCATCGCGGAAAAATTGTTATCGCCATCGACGCTCGAGACGGAAAGGTAGCAGTTGAGGGATGGACAAAAGATTCAGGTGTTCGTGTGTTGGATCTCGCGCTTCGGTTTGAGGACAGTGGGGCCGCAGCAATTCTATACACCGATATCAATCGTGATGGCGCGATGGGCGGTGTAAATGTTGAAGCAACGGTTGATCTCGCCTTTGCACTTACCACACCGGTTATCGCATCTGGCGGGGTCTCCTCTCTAAACGATCTGAAAGAGCTCAAAGAAAAATCTGAAGCTGGTATTGAGGGCGTCATTTGCGGACGCGCGCTCTATGACGGACGCATTGAGCCCGAGAAAGCAATAGCGCTATTGCGGGGAGATGAAGTTCAGGATGTTGCCCAATGCTAAAAATGCGGGTTATCCCCTGTCTCGACGTCAAGGATGGGCGCACTGTGAAGGGCGTCAATTTTGTTGATCTCGTTGATGCGGGTGATCCCGTCGAACAGGCCAGACTTTATGATGAGGCAGGTGCAGACGAATTGTGTTTTCTGGATATTACGGCCTCGCATGAAAATCGCGATACCTTATTTGATGTCGTCGGGCGTACGGCGGAACAATGCTTTATGCCTTTGACGGTGGGCGGCGGCGTGCGCACAACTGAAGATATTCGCAAACTTCTGGTTACGGGTGCCGACAAAGTTTCGATTAACTCTGCAGCGGTTCAGCGGCCCGAATTCGTCGGCGAGGCAGCAGAAAAATTCGGGTCGCAGTGTATAGTTGTCGCGATTGATGCAAAGGAGACAGCACCAGAAAAATGGGAGATATTTACGCATGGTGGCCGCAATCCGACGGGCATCGATGCAGTCGAGTGGGCGACGCGTATGGCTGCTCTCGGTGCCGGTGAAATTTTACTGACATCAATGGACAAGGATGGCACCAAATCCGGCTTTGATATTGCTCTCACCCGCGCCGTATCTGACTCAGTGTCTATTCCTGTGATTGCCTCCGGCGGGGTTGGTACATTGGACCACATGGTTGAAGGAATACGGGATGGCCATGCGACAGCAGTGCTTGCGGCGTCGATCTTTCATTTCGGGGAGTTTACAATAGCCGAGGCAAAGGCCCATATGGCGGATGCCGGTGTTGCCGTGCGCCCCGTTGTTAGATGAGCTTTTAATTTAATACTGGACAGCACAATGGTTGACGCAAAAATTGACATTGAAGTTCTGGAGCGGCTCTACACCGTTATCCAATCTCGTAAAGATGGCGATGCCGATTCTTCCTATACAGCGTCCTTGCTGAAGGCCGGCATGCCCAAGATGGCACAGAAACTCGGGGAAGAAGCCGTCGAGACGGTCATCGCCGCAACTGAGGGCGATAGCCAACAGCTTGTTGGAGAGAGTGCTGATCTGTTGTACCACCTTCTTGTCGTTTGGGCGGCCAGCGGCATAACCCCAGACGATGTCTGGGCGGAGCTCGCCGGGCGCGAAGGGATATCGGGTATAGAAGAAAAGGCGGCTCGAGAGAGCTAGCCGATCATGTAAATTCGCGGAGGCAAACGCATGGCCGAATATGATGACAACAACATCTTCGCTAAAATTCTCAGGGGCGAGCTTCCGAGCAACAAAGTTCTGGAAACGGAGTACGCGCTAGCATTCCATGATATTAATCCGCAGGCGCCGACCCACGTTTTGGTAATTCCGAAGGGTCCCTATGTGTCGATGGATGATTTTTCCGCGAACGCCACCGCTGCTGAAATCGAAGGTCTTTGGCGCGCGGTTGGTGATGCCGCACGGATGCTGGGGCTGATCGAAGGCGGTTATCGAATTATGGCCAATCACAATGCGCATGCGCACCAAGAAGTATTTCATCTCCATATTCATATTCTTGGAGGACGGCCGCTCGGCCCGATGCTTGAAGGTGGTGATGTGCCGCCGGATGGAACCTGGCAAAGAAACTGATAGCCTTTCTTCATGGCTGACCCGATAAGACAGCCTAACACCTCTACACCTGCTGCTTTTATGCAGCGCGCGCTGGACCTTGCCGCGGAGGCGGAAAAATCCGGCCGTGGAAATGCCTATGGAGCGGTGATCGTGCAAGAGGATAAAATTATTGGTCAGGGGACGAACGCGATTTATGCCCAAAATGATCCGACGGCCCATGGCGAGGTCGAGGCGATAAAAGACGCATGTCGGCGAACGGGAAGCAACGATCTTTCGGGCGCAGTGATCTACACAAGCGGCGGATCACCCTGTCCCATGTGCGCTACAGCATGCTACTGGGCAAATCTCGATCGCATTTTTTATGCCCATCGCGCCGATGAAATAACGGATGGTGGCGCGCCGGGGTATGGAAAATGTTGAAACGTCGCGCATTGCTCTCAGGTGTTGCCAGCATGTGGGCATTCGGCCCGGCGTTTGTCCACCAGGCCGTTGCGCAATCCAATGAAATTCATGAACGATTCATTGCTCAAGCATTTTCCATGCGCGACTGGGCGGTTTCTGAGGGCGATCAGGCTTTTGGTGCGATCGTCGTAAAGAATGGTCAGGTCGTCGGTTTGGGGCCGTCACGTGTCGTTACGAATTGGGATGCCACCGCCCATGCTGAAATGGAAGCGCTGCGTGCGGCAGGTCGAACGCTAGGCACCCATGATCTTTCGGACTGTATTTTGTATACGACGTCGCCGCCCTGTCGCATGTGCGAAACAGCGGCATACTGGGGAAACATTGAGCGGGTCTATACTGGAAGATCGATTTCTGATCGCGGCAAGCCCGGATACGGATGTTAACTTTGTCGATAGCCTCACCGACCCGGCTGTGTTCGGCGCCAGGATAACGCTTCAGCAATGTGTAGCCGTCCAACGGCTTCATCACCGTTTAGGTCCGCCAGTGTTCGGGCGACCCTCAAAACACGGTGATAACCGCGGGCCGACATCCGTAACCTGTCGGTTGCAGCGGTTAGAAGTGCCCGGCCCGCTTCATCGGGTGCGGCGACTTTTTCGAGCAGAACGCCATCGACATCTGCATTGGTTCGAATTTTAGTTTGATTGCCGCCATAAGATTCATATCTTTCGCGCTGTATGGCGCGGGCTTTGGCGACCCTCGCCGCGACTTCCTGCGAGCCTTCGCTGGCTGGCGGCAAAGTCAAATCCGCTGCGGTAACCGCAGGAACCTCGACATGTATATCTATTCGATCAAACAACGGTCCTGAAATCTTGGCCTGATAGTCCTGGCCACACCTTGGTACCCGAGAGCAGGCTTGCGACGCGTCATCAAGATTACCGCATCGACAAGGGTTCATCGCCGCAATCAGCTGAAACCGCGCCGGATAGGTTTGATGAGCATTGGCGCGCGCGAGAACGGCAAGCCCTGATTCCAATGGCTGCCGAAGAGATTCAAGCGCCTGGCGCGAAAATTCGGGCAGCTCGTCGAGAAACAAAACGCCGAGATGTGCAAGCGAGACTTCGCCCGGTTGGGCTTTGCGGCCACCACCGATCAAGGCAGCTAGGGATGCCGAATGATGAGGATCGCGAAACGGGCGCACCTGCAGCAAATGCCCGTCTCCCAAATTGCCCGAAACTGAATGTATCATACTTACCTCAAGGGCTTCTGCCGGATCGAGCGGTGGCAAAATTCTGGGCAGGCGCGCAGCAAGCATCGATTTACCGGCGCCTGGTGGGCCCATCATCAGCATGTTATGACCACCCGCCGCCGCGACTTCCAAGGCGCGTTTCGCGGTTTCCTGGCCCTTGATGTCGCGCAGGTCAGGTGCATTGTTACTAACCTCAGCAAGCTTGGGTTCAGGCTCACTAAGGAGCTGCGTGCCTTTCAAATGGTTGATAAGAGATAAGAGGTTGGGAGCTGCTATGATTGGTATATCGCCCGCCCAGGCGGCTTCGCCACCACATGAAGCAGGACAGATCAGGCCGGTGCCGCGAGCCGATGCGCCTATTGCTGCCGGCAGAACGCCTGTGACTGAGGTAATCGCTCCATCGAGTGCAAGCTCACCTAAAACGGTATAGCCAGCGAGCTCGTCCTCGATCAAAACACCCATCGCCGATAAAAGGCCGAGGGCAATTGGCAGGTCAAAGTGGCTGCCCTCCTTCGCCAGATCGGCCGGTGATAAATTCACGGTAATGCGTTTTGGCGGCAGTGCCAGACCAATGGCGGCCAATGCAGATCTCACCCGCTCGCGGGATTCACCGACCGCCTTATCCGGCAAACCCACGATGGTAAAGGATGGTAAACCGGCACCCATTTGCACCTGGACGTCAATCGGCAACACCTCGATGCCGGCAAAAGCAACCGTCCCAACCCGCGCAGCCATAAATTTGCGTCCTATGGTTGTGTTTTCGTTGGGGTCTTTTACCCCTAATACGATTGTGGTGCTACCCTCTGGCATAACAATCTCCAGTTTAGTATTCGTGCAAATGTTCGCATTTTGTTCTCACTATGGCAAGCATTTGTTGGGGCGTTCAATAAGCGCTAAAATCCACGCGATTGAAAATCTAAATCGCGCTTACTTGATCAATCAGGAGATTTTTAGAAATGCTAATACTGTATGACGGCACAACGTCGGTTTGCGGCATAAAGGCGCGAGTGACCCTGGCGGAAAAGGGCTTTGATTTTGAAAGCCGTAATGTTGATTTGAGGAAGGGAGAGCAGTTTGCGCCGGAATATCTGAAGCTCAATCCAAATGCAGTTGTTCCAACCTTGATTGACGGCGAGGAAATTATCGTCGAGTCGTCAGTGATCATTCAGTATCTTGATGATATCGGCACAGATGGACCTTCTTTGCTTCCGAAGACTCCGCTGGACAGAGCGCAAATGCGCCTATGGCTAAAAAGAATTGACGACCCAATCCACCCAGCGACAGGTACGCTAACCCATGCAACGGCCTTTCGGCCCTTATTCCTTAAAAAGTCGCCCGAAGAACAAAAGGCGCATTTTGAAGCGATGCCAGATCCGGCGCGCCGTGCCAGGCAGGAAGCCGTTTATAAGGACGGGCTGGATGCGCCAATTGTGGCTAACGCAGTCCGGACCTTCGATCAATTTGTAAAAGACGCCGAAACCGCTCTTACCCGAAATGAATATCTTGCAGGCCCCGCATATTCGTTAGCCGATGCCGCGGCGACGCCCTATATAAATCGGCTCGATGTTCTGAAATTGCTGTCAGTTTGGCAGACGGAATGTCCCAATGTTATGGGCTGGTATGACCGAATCCGTGAGCGACCATCATTCAAGTCGATGATTACAGATTATATGACCGTTGAAGACGTGGCCCGGTTTGAGGCAATTGATGACAGCACGGCCGACAAAGCGCGTCAGATATTACAACAGTCTTGATATCTATTTGTTTTTGGGACAGAGCAGCCAATTTACAGACGCGCCTCAATTGCATTCCAAATTAATTTTTCGATCTGGATGCCATCGAGTTCATTGATTTCCTGAATACCTGTCGGTGAAGTTACGTTTATTTCCGTCAGGTAGTCGCCGATAACATCTATGCCAACAAAAATGAGCCCGCGTTCTTTGAGCGCTGGCCCGATTGCCTCGCAAATTTCCTGTTCGCGCGATGTCAGAGTGGTCTTGAGCGCTGAGCCGCCAGCGTGAAAATTAGCTCGCGCGTCGCCATCGGCCGGTATTCGGGAGACACCGCCGGCAGGAACGCCATCGACAATAATGATGCGTTTGTCACCTTGGCGCACCTCTGGCAGGTAACGCTGGACGATGATCGGTTCGCGGTATTTTTCGGCAAACATTTCAAGAAGCGCGCCCATATTTTCGTCGTCTGGCTTCATGTGAAAGACATCTGCGCCGCCATTTCCAAATAGCGGCTTTACGATGATATCTTTCTGCTCTTCCCTGAATGCCTGAATCTCTCGCGTGTCCGACGTTATGAGCGTCGGCGGAAGCACACCTTCGAAATGTGTCACGAACAACTTTTCCGGAGCATTCCGGACTTCCGCCGGATCGTTTACGACAAGCGTGTCGGGATGGATATGTTCCAGCAAATGCGTTGCAGTAATGTAGGCCATATCGAACGGTGGGTCCTGACGCATCAGGACGACATCGACAGATGAAAGGTCGATTACCTCTTCTTCTCCAGCGGTAAAGTGATTTGATTTGTCGCGGCGTACTTCGATTTTCTGTGCACGCGCAAAAAGGCGGCCATCACGAAACACCAACGCTGTGGGCAGATAATAATACAACGCGTGTCCACGAGCCTGTGCTTCCATCGCCAGCATGAAGGTGCTGTCGGCAGTTATGTCAATCGATTCGATCGGATCCATCTGGATCGCGACGGTTAAACTCATCTAATCCCCCGGCGCATTAATAAGCTTGGTTGATCCTAGTTAAGGCGCGACCGCACCTTATGCAACAGTGTTGCGGCTTCATGACGATTGGCATCATCGGTTGAGAGAGTTAAGAATTTTTCCAGCGAAACCGCGGCGCGGCGCAAATTTCCAATCTTCGTATAAAATACACCCGCTTCCTGCAACAAGCTAAGCCGCTGCGGTGCTATTAAAAGCATTCGTTCCATAATTTCGGCGGCACGCTCTGGATTGTTTTCGGACAATGCGCGCAACTTGATATTGTTAAGAAGCCTGATAAGCGTGTCACGACTACTGACCGGCTCATAGTGATCGGGTTGTAGTTCCGCTTCCAGGCCGGCTACCTGTTTTAGAAGCGCTCGAAGATCAGCGACATTACGCTCGGTACCCCGATTGAATGGGTCCATTATGCAGCGCACTGTTCCTCGTTCCAGCCTGATTAAAAAATGCCCAGGAAAGTTTATTCCCGTTGCCTCCCAGCCGACCCGATGTGCAACATCAAGATAAATGATCGCAAGACCGACAGGCAGACCCATACGGCGGTCAATAATGCTCATCAAGTTTGCGTTTTGCGGGTCGTCGTAAGTAGCCGTATCGCCCTCATAGCCCTGTTTGTCGGCAATCACCTCTGCGAGAGATTTCGCTCGCTTCGCGATATTGTTTGCAGTATTCCCTGGAACCAGTGCCGAGACGTCCTCGGCCATATCTGCGAGATGGTTTCGATAGGTTTTGATATCGACGCCGGTTTGGTCCAGCGCAGCCAACTGAAGCGCCGCTTCACCTATCTCAATTTCGTTGTCCGCCTGTTCCCCGATTTCCTCAAGAGCGGAGACAATTTCATCCTGAGAGCCTGATATTTTTTGTTTCATTTTTTTGCCGGGCGAGCTTTGCGTCGCGGGTCATCCTTCATGATCACATGGCTTACAATACGTCGTACGTATTTTATCTGACGCGCATGATTTCTTACGCGCTCAAGTTCGGACGGACTTTGTGCAATCCCTATTAAATAGACGGTTCGGTTTACAGTATCGATTGAATAATTGATCGATGTAACCTGTTTATCGAGCGTGAGTCTCGTTTTTAGAGTCGCAGAAATCCAACCGTCGCGAGCAAGGTCGGAGGCGCTTTCCGATTTAAAGACCTCGATTTCATTGATGACCTCTTTTACCCCTGATGCCTGCCATGAAAGGCGTACTGCATCGCCGCGAAGTTTCTCCGTTGGCACGACGCCGGTTAACAACACGCGTCCTTCTGATATCGAAATGTCAGCTTTGGCTATCAGGGTATCGTCGTGTTGCAGCCACAATGCATTTATCCGAGTGCGAATGGCGAGATCGCGTGCCGCAGTATTTAGACCCCTCTCTTCCGAGGCTGCTGTCGCGACCGATGCGCCTGCCCCAACGGCGGCGCCTACACACCCCGCTAGAGCTGGTGCGAAAATTATCAAAACTGCAATAGATGAAATTTTGCGGCAATCCACCCTGGAAACCATTTGTTATGCCCAAATTGGCGCTTTCCGCATTTTGCACCGGCTCATGAATCGCGCCAAGCATCCATTATATGGTGAGGCCACTTATTTGGGACAATCAAAATTACATCGAATCTTAGTTCGCAATTCAGATATTCTGGATACAGCTGAAGAAAACTTTGTGCAGCGCGTGCAATGCGCTGCTTTTGGCGGGGCGTTATGGAATCAAGAGCCTGGCCAATTTCTTTGCGAGCTTTTACCTCCACAAAAGCAATCGCTTTGCCGCGTTTAACAATGAGATCAATTTCACCGGCTGGACATTTATAACGACGCGCCAGGATTCGATAACATTTTAGACGCAGCATTATTGAGGCGAATTTCTCAGCGGCGCGCCCTTGCGCCTCGCGCGCCTGTCTTTCAGATTTGATTGACCCCCTAGTCACCGCTGCCGGAGTTTTCCGATTTTAGTGTAATCGCGCGCTGGTATATACCACGTCGCGGCTGACCTGTTGCATCGGCGACGGAGCTGGCGGCGTCTTTTACGCTCATACTCTCAAGGGCCTCGACCAGAAGACCATCAATTTCACCTTTTGTTGGAACAACAGTTTCCGCAGGTGGTCCGACAACAATTGTGATTTCTCCTTTCGGCGCCGCCGCCGTTAAAGTCGAATTTGATAATTCTATCAAAGTGCCCCGTGTTATTTCTTCAAACCGTTTTGTAATCTCGCGCGCAATTATCGCAGGCCGACCGCCCAGTATCGACGCCATATCGGCAAGCGATTTTGAAAGACGTTTTGACGACTCAAAAAAGATCAATGTCGCTTTCACTTTTGCCGCGCTTTCCAGAGCCTTATGCCTTGCCGCAGTCTTGGTCGGCAAAAACCCCTGAAAAATAAATCTGTCGGTCGGCAGTCCCGAAACACTTAACGCGGCGAGAGTGGCGGATGCGCCGGGAACAGGTATCACTCTCACGCCGATATCAAGTGCGGCATTGACCAGACGGTAACCGGGGTCCGAGACGAGGGGTGTTCCAGCGTCTGATACGAGTGCCACAATCTCGCCTGATTTGAGCCGTTCAATGATATCTGGAGTCGCTCGCTCGGCATTGTGTTCATGATAGGGGATCAAGCGGGCCGTCAGGCCGAATTCAGATTTGAGTTTGCCGGTAACCCGGGTGTCTTCGCAGGCGATGGCATCCGCCGCCCGCAAAACAGCTATTGCCCGTAACGTAATGTCGCCGAGATTACCGATCGGTGTCGCAACAATATGAAGGCCAGGATCAATATGCGTCGCAGAGAGTTTACTTGCCAGAAGCTCAGAGATAGGCTCCATATCGTTCAGGCCGGTGGGGGTCGGTTTGCTTGGAAGATCGCTGGATGCGTTGCGTGAACCCGTTTCCTTTTCTGCTTCATAGCGCAGTGACTCTCGTTCGCTGTTCGCGCCGGATGGGGGCTGCCGCATGGGTTTTTACTCTTTGCTTCGGCCTCGCTGCTTGCGAGCCCCGTAACGTTAAGAACCCTCTGCGAACCACGCAAGCGCAACAAACCAAGCCACTACCACCGCCACCCAAGCCGACCGAGCCACCAACTGCAAAACCAGCAGTGCAACCGACACCAAATGCTGCGCCAAACCCTGCATTGGCATCATTGCCTCCACCTCCCAAGGTCACATTAACGCCGCCAAAGGGTCTCAGGGATCAGGTGCCGATCGGCTTGCTATTGCCGCTGTCGGGAAGGCACAGCGAGCTCGGTAAATCTCTATTGCAGGCAGCACAATTGGCGATGTTCGAAGTTGCGGATCAAAACTTTGTGCTTTTGCCCCGCGATACTAAGGGGACCCCGGAAGGCGCTGTAGAGGCCGCTCAAGATGCTATCGAGTCGGGCGCTCAGCTCTTGTTAGGCCCTGTTTTCGGCAGGTCGGCCCGCGCTGTAACGCCGTTGGCGTCGAAGGCGGCAATCAATGTTATATCATTCACCAACGATCGCTCCGCCGCTTCGGACGGAACTTACGTGTTTGGTTTTTTGCCGGAAGAACGCGTTCGCAGAGTAGTATCGTTTGCCGCCTCTCAGGGAATTCAAAGGTTCTCGGCCTTAATTCCACGCGGGCCTTTTGGCGATATTATCGCTGCTGATTACGCAAGAGCGGTAAATAATGCTGGTGGAATCCTTGTGCGCTCGGAGAGGTACAGCCGTAGTACTGCAGCCTTGACCGAAGCGGTGAAACGGCTGGGCGACTATAATATTCGTCGAGCAGCGCTGATTGCTGAAAGAAAAAGATTAAAAGAAATTGACGACGATGAAGCCCGTCTCGCCTTAAAACGACTCGAGAAAAAAGATGCTTTGGGAGAGGCTCCTTTCGATGCGGTTTTTTTGTTGGAAGCCGGTGAAGCGCTTAAAGCAACCGCACCATTACTGCCTTATTATGAGATCGATACCAGAAACGTTCGGATACTCGGTATAGATGATTGGTCTCCGCGCTCCCTCAGACGCGAGCCCTCAATGGCCGGCGCATGGTACACGGGGCCGTCGCCGGATGCTCGCGCGGAATTCGCCAAACGATTTTCCGCCATTTTTAAATCAGCGCCCCACGCGCTCGCAGCGCTGGCCTATGATGCAACAGCTTTGGCAGCAGTGAAGGGCAGCAAGGGCGGTGGCGGATATTCGGCAAACGAGCTAACAGTCGATAATGGCTTTGCCGGCAGTGCCGGACTTTTCCGGCTACGGCCCGGCGGTTTGGTGGAACACCGGTTTGCTGTGATCGAAGTTCAGCCCGATGGCGTTAAAGTCGTTAGTCCGTCGCCTGAATCATTTGTCACGGCGCAAGAGCAAAAGCCCGCGTCAACGCCACCGCAAAATCCCGCTGCGACGGCGGATCCAAAAGATTCACAAACTCCTCTAACCCAATAAAGCGGCAAGAACGGCGTTTAACCGCAGGCGACCACTTGCTGTGGCTCTGATACCATCGTTGTCCAATATCAGAAATTCACCCTCAAGCAGTTGCCGAAGCCGCCGCGGCTCAACCGCATCCTCAATCTCAAGCCCTGAGCGATCAAAAAACACATCTCGGGAAATTCCGTCGGTAAGGCGCAGCCCCATCAAAAAAAGTTCCTCAATCCGGCTTTCTGAATCCACGGTATCACGCCGCCGCGTCCCATGCCCTGATTCTTCTACATTAGAAAGCCAGTTTTCAGGCCCTGGTATTTGCTCAGTCGCATACACCGCTTCGTTGATTGTTAGCCGCCCGTGTGCGCCGGGGCCAACGCCAATATAGTCGCCGCCCTCCCAATAGGTGATGTTGTGACGGCACTCGTTGCCGGATCGTGCATGGTTGGAAATTTCATAGGCTGGTAGCCCGTTATCCTCACAAATCTCCTGTGTGATCTCAAAAAGGGCGGCGGCACGATCATCGTCTGGAGTAACAAGGATGCCGTCGCGTTGATAGGCAAAAAAGGGTGTGCCTTTTTCGATGGTCAGTTGATAAAGGGAGAGATGATCACTCGCGAAGTTGAGCGCTTCTTGCAGTTCTGTTGTCCAAGCCTCGGCTGTTTGATCAGGGCGGGCGTAGATAAGGTCAAAGGAAAACCGCGGAAATATTTCGTGCGCCAGTTTTAGGGCTTCGAGCGCCTGATCACGATCATGCTCCCTGCCGAGAAACGACAACGCGCTATCGTCTAAGGCCTGCACGCCGATTGAAACGCGATTTACGCCGGCATTTCGGATGTCTTTAAATTTAGCCGCTTCGATAGAAGTCGGATTAGCCTCAAAAGTAATTTCAATATTGTCGGCGAATGACCAATGATCTGCCGCATTCTCGATGACGGCAGCCGTTGTCGCTGGGTCCATTAGTGAGGGCGTGCCGCCACCAAAGAATATACTGGTTATTGTTCGGCCACCTGTTTCCGTTGCCCAGTAATTCATTTCGGTCAGGATCGCCTGGCGCCACCTCTTCTGATCAACTGTCTCGCGCACATGGGAATTAAAGTCGCAATACGGGCACCGAGAGGCGCAAAACGGCCAGTGGACATAAAGCGCTATGGCGTCTCTGTTTTGAACGTCTATGTTTGTGTCAACTTGCAAAACAAGCGCGTGTCAGTTTTTCAAAGGCGTCGGCTCGATGACTGATCGTGTGCTTCACGGCAGGGTCCAGTTCACCAAAGGTCATATCACCGCCCTCAGGTAAAAAAATGGGGTCGTAACCAAATCCAAGATTGCCACGCGGCGGGAAAACCAGCGCCCCATCTACGCGGCCTTCAAAAATTTCACAATGTCCGTCCGGCCAGCAAAGTGCTAGTGCCGCAACAAAATACGCTCTGTGATCTTCGCTTTCTTTAAGCCCATCTTCGACCAGCCCCATCGCCATTTCAAAATCTTTCTCCGGTCCCGCCCAGCGGGCCGAATAAATACCAGGAGCGCCATCGAGTGCTGGAACAACCAGACCAGAATCATCCGATAGCGCGGGTTTGTTACAGGCGGTTGTGGCAGCGCGGGCTTTCAGCTCAGCATTGGCGATAAAGGTCTTGCCCGTTTCTTCCGGCTCGTCCAGCCCAAGTTTGCCAGCGGACACCACATCCACATTGTATGGCTTCAGCAAGTCTTCTATCTCGCGGACCTTGCCTTCATTATGGCTTGCGATCACCAGCTCCGGTTCAGAAAAATGGCGGTGTTCGGCCATCTGAAATTATTCTGCTTTGGCCGCCGCAATCTGCAGGGCAGTGAGCTCTTCTACGCCCTTAAAAGCGAGATCAAGGAGTTGATTAAGTAAATCACGGCTAAAGGGATTTTCTTCGGCGGTACCTTGCACCTCGACAATGCCGCCATTGCCCGTGAGCACAAAATTTGAATCAGCTTGTGCATTCGAATCTTCCGCGTAATCGAGATCGAGCACCGCGACACCGTCATAAATGCCGCAAGAAACCGCTGCCACGGAATCATTCATAGGAATTTCGGAAAGTTCGCCGTCAGCAACCAGCTTGGCGAAGGCGATATGCAGCGCGACCCAGGCACCGGTAATGGAAGCGGTGCGGGTACCGCCATCCGCTTGAATAACATCGCAATCGAGCCTGATCTGTCGCTCTCCCATGGCCGAAAGATCCGTTATTGCACGTAGCGAACGACCGATAAGACGCTGGATTTCCTGGGTGCGACCACTCTGTTTGCCTCGCGCTGCTTCGCGACCGGTTCTCGTATGTGTCGAGCGCGGCAACATGCCATATTCGGCGGTTACCCAGCCGGTACCGGAATTTCGCAAGAAAGGCGGAACGTTTTCCTCAACGGATGCCGTACATAAAACATGCGTGTTACCAAACTTGGCCATGCAGGACCCCTCTGCATACGGGCTAAACCCGGACTCGAGGCTTACATCCCGCATTTCGTCGAACGCTCTGGCTGAAGGGCGGCTACTCATATTGATTGAACTCCCATTTTTCGCGAATTTTTATATGTGCGGCGCAAGCTATCGTGCGCAACGATTGTCGTCCACCGGGTTTGGGCTGAATGCAGCTTATTGACGCTGAAAATCAGCATCACTACATTCGCCTAAAATTGGCAAACGGCCAATTGTGGCCAAGTTATTGATATGAAACCCGCTCCGAAAAGCATCATCAGCGAATTAAATGATCGTTCGCGCACGGTCTTTTCAGAAATCGTTTCGTCGTATCTGGATGATGGCGAAGCGGTCGGATCACGCACGCTTTCGCGACGATTGGCGGAACCGCTGTCTGCGGCGAGTGTACGAAATGTCATGGCAGACCTGGAGGAGTTGGGGCTCCTCTATTCAGAGCATACGTCTGCAGGAAGATTGCCGACCGACCTGGGATTGCGGCTATTTGTCGATGGGCTTATGGAGGTCGGCAGCCTAAGCGATGAAGAGCGCCTGACGATTGAGACCCAGTGCACAACAGAAGGCAAGACGATTAACGAGGTCCTGGAGGAAGCATCTGGAGCTCTTTCAGGTTTATCGCGTTGTGCAGGATTGGTTGTGGCACCAAAAAGCGACAGGGCACTCAAACATATTGAATTTGTGAGCGTCGGTGACGGGCGCGCATTGGTTGTCATGGTCGCAGAGGACGGTTTTGTCGAAAACCGTGTTATCGATATTCCGGTCGGAACGCCGCCTTCTGCGTTGGTACAGGCAACGAATTATCTCAATGCACGGCTTTCCGGACAGACGCTGGAAAGTGCTGGCAAGATGATCGAACAGGAAATTGTTCAGCATCGGGCGCAGATTGACGAGCTGACCCGTGGTCTTGTTGAAGCGGGTCTTGCTACCTGGTCGGGCGAAGATGATGGTGGCGCATTGATTGTCAAAGGCCATGCGCGGCTTCTAGATGACATCAATGCGGTCGCAGACCTCGAACGTGTTCGCGCGTTATTCGATGCGCTCGATACACGCGATCTCATGGCAAGACTTCTGGATCTGACACAAACAGGAGACGGCGTACAAATTTTTCTGGGTGCGGAAAACAATCTATTTAATGTTGCGGGGTGCGCTATGGTTGCCGCGCCCTTTACGGGAACGCGCGGTGAGATTGTCGGTGCGGTCGGTGTAATTGGGCCAGCCCGCATAAATTATGCACGGATAATTCCGATTGTAGATTATACAGCACAGGTTGTTGGACGACTGCTTGGCAAACAATAGGATTGAACGGTGGATACGAAGGACGAAAACAACAAAAACGGCGAAGATAAAAACAGCGAAAAGGATCCGCTGGCCGAAGCTATGTCTCAAACAGAAGATGAGGCTGTTACAGAGGATCCCGCAGAAACTTCGGAAGAAAGTGGGGAAGAAACCTCCCCCGATAAGGACAAAGAATCGCCCTGGGCGGAAGGTGGGCCAGAAGCTGAAATCGCTGACCTCAAAGACAAGTTACTGCGCGCACTTGCCGATAACGAAAATACGATTCGTCGAGCCAAACGGGAACGCGAAGATACGGCAAAATACGCTGCAGCTAATTTCGCGCGCGATATGCTGACAGTGGCCGACAATTTGCAGCGCGCGCTCGATGCAACGCCGGAAGCACTTCAGGATGGTGATGACGAAACAAAGTCTTTTCTCGAAGGCATTGATTTGACCAGTCGCGAACTCCTTAGTGTTCTTGAGCGGCATGGCATCAAACGGATTTCGCCTATGGGTGAAAAATTTGACCACGATCAGCATGAAGCTTTGTTCGAAGTCCCGACCTCAGACACCGAGCCCGGCACGGTTGTTCAGGTCGTCGAAGATGGGTTTATGATCCATGATCGCCTTTTGCGGGCGGCAAAGGTTGGGGTCTCAAAAGCGATTGACGGACCTGACGAAGGTGAGGGCCATAACGTCGATACAACGGCCTAACTAAAACTTTTATAATTTTTAGCCGCCTTCGCGTTGTTTGACACGGCATAGCAATAGACGCATCCCATAGGGCAGGTATCGTATTGACCGATGTCGCGGGATTCCGAGCATAAACATCCCGACCGGTTTCCTTTTTGCCTGGCCGCAATTTCCCGACCCGCGATTTCTGAAAGCCGGTCAGCATCGATGCATCGCGCGGCACTGACGCCCGGCACCGATAATTCGGGTTGTGCACATGTTGTTAGGCGGATGTTTTCAGCCTTAGCGATTTCCGCGAGTCGGGCGATCAACGCTTGCTTCTCGTCAATTGACGGATCGCGCCAGTCGAAATCATGAATTTTTGCTGCAATCTTTATATTTTTTTCGGACTTTCGGTAGGGTTGGGCATAAGACACAACCACCTCATCGGTCATACCTGATAGTTTCTTTGCGATTCCGGCAAAGTTGGCGAAATGCCAGGCGTGGTCTGTCAGACTCGTGACAAGAATAGGATCATATCGCCAAACAACTGATTTTGAACCGAATCTCCTGCTGAGTTCTTTGAATGTGTCTACCGACCGATTAACAGAAGGCGTGTTTGCCTCAAGCGCATTTGGGCTTCCGGTGATGGTATACTGGAAAACAGAATAGGCACCTTGCTCCGCCATCGTCTGAGCAATTTCGATAAAGGGCGCAGCGTTCTTTGTCCAGAACACATAGCCGTCCACGTCGGACGAGTTCAGAGAAACCCGATAGGATTTTCTGCTATAGGGATTGGGCACTTCGCAGAAGCCCGCCTCCAGTTTTTCTACGAACCATTTGCTGAAATAGGCGGGAATATCGGTGCGGTAGCTGGCAGACACAATCATGCGCGTAAAATAGCCCTGAAATTCGCGAATTTTGATCTAAATTTTTTGGTTCATGCAAAAAATCTCCCAAAATGCGAAAAAACATGTAAAAACATCGCCCAACAGAGCTTGCGACCCTAAAATAACGTGCCTATATAGGCCCTAGAAACCCGAGCCTTGAATAATTCTCGGCACAGGTATTTTTAAACACCACCATTTGGGGATCTTGCTCGCGCCGGATATTCGGGCTGGCGAGGTTCGCCACAAAACAAGAGGGCACAATGGCCAAAGTCATCGGTATCGATCTCGGAACAACTAATTCTTGCGTCGCTGTTATGGAAGGCAGTGAGGCACGCGTTATTGAAAATAGTGAAGGTGGACGCACGACGCCGTCCATGGTCGCATTTACAGAAGACGGTGAACGTCTTGTCGGACAGGCGGCAAAACGTCAGGGCGTTACCAATCCTGAAAACACGCTCTTCGCTATCAAGCGTCTGATCGGCCGCACTTATGACGATCCGATGACCTCAAAAGACAAGGATCTGGTTCCCTATTCAATTGTTAAGGCGGATAACGGCGATGCCTGGGTTTCGTCGCGCGACAAACAATACTCACCGAGCGAAATCTCAGCATTCATTCTGATGAAAATGAAGGAGACCGCTGAAGCACATCTCGGTGAAGACGTTACCGAAGCGGTGATCACTGTTCCGGCCTACTTCAATGATTCACAACGTCAGGCTACGAAAGATGCCGGCCGGATTGCCGGTCTTGAAGTTTTGCGCATTATCAACGAGCCAACGGCTGCTGCGCTCGCTTATGGCCTCGACAAAAAAGAGACAGGTACAATTGCCGTTTACGATCTCGGCGGCGGTACGTTTGACGTATCGGTCTTGGAAATCGGCGATGGTGTCTTTGAGGTTAAATCGACCAATGGCGACACGTTCCTGGGCGGTGAAGATTTCGATGCGAAAATCATCGATTACCTCGCTGAAGAATTTTTAAAAGAGCAAGCGATAGATCTGCGTGGAGACAAACTGGCCTTGCAACGGCTCAAGGAAGCCGCCGAGAAAGCCAAAATCGAACTTTCTTCCGCAATGCAAACCGAAGTCAATTTACCATTTGTCACGGCGGATGCGACCGGACCCAAACATCTCAACATCAAGCTGACCCGGGCCAAACTGGAAGCGCTGGTAGAAGACCTGGTTACACGGACGATCGATCCCTGTAAGGCGGCGCTGAAAGATGCCGGTCTGTCTGCTGGTGAAATCGACGAGGTTATTCTGGTTGGCGGCATGACGCGTATGCCCAAGGTTATCGAGGCGGTAAAATCCTTCTTCGGGCGCGAGCCACACCGCGGCGTTAATCCAGATGAGGTTGTTGCTATCGGGGCAGCGATTCAGGCTGGTGTGCTCACAGGAGACGTTAAAGACGTCCTGCTTCTGGATGTAACGCCGTTGTCGCTCGGGATTGAGACTCTTGGCGGCGTCTTTACGCGGCTTATCGATCGCAATACGACCATCCCGACCAAAAAGAGCCAGACCTTTTCAACAGCTGAGGACAACCAAAATGCTGTGACCATTCGGGTGTTCCAGGGTGAACGCGAAATGGCGGCTGATAATAAAATCCTTGGGCAATTTGATCTGGTCGGTATTCCTGGCGCACCGCGCGGCGTGCCGCAAATCGAAGTAACTTTCGATATCGATGCCAATGGTATCGTCAATGTCGGCGCCAAGGACAAAGCCACCGGCAAAGAACAGCAAATCCGTATCCAGGCATCGGGCGGTCTCAGCGAAGATGAGATCGAGAATATGGTCAAAGATGCGGAAAGCCATGCTGCGGACGATCAGGCCCGGAAAGAAAAAGTGGAAGTCCACAATCAGGCTGACGGGCTGATTTACGCCACGGAGAAGAATCTCAGCGAACATGGCGATAAAATCGACGCTGCGGACAAGGCGCAGGTTGAGTCTGACATTGCCGCGTTGCGCGAAGTGATGGATGGCGATGACACAGAAGCAACCAAAGCCAAAGTTGAGGCGCTGTCGCAGTCGGCAATGAAGCTTGGCGAAGCGATGTACAAAGCTGAGCAGGAAAGTGCTGCTGAGTCGGGCGAAGGCTTCGCAGATGCCGGTGGTTCTGAGGGAACAGCTGGCGAGACGCCCGCCGATGATCCGACGGTTGTCGATGCGGACTTCGAAGAGGTTAAGGACGACAAAAAAGATAAGTCCGCGTAGGCGAAATTTGAAACGCCCCGCAATTGTGCCGGAGTTCGCCTAATGGCCAAGCAGGATTTCTATGATGTTCTGGGCATTGCCCAGAACTCCTCAGCCGATGAGATAAAAAAAGCGTATCGCAAAAAAGCGATGCAATATCACCCTGATCGCAATCAGGGGGACGATGCTGCTGAGCAGAAATTCAAAGAGGTCAACGAAGCGTACGACATTCTGAAGGATGATCAGAAAAGAGCGGCTTATGACCAGTTTGGTCATGCTGCTTTTGATGGCAATGGCGGCGGCGGATTTGGCGAGGGCGGATTCGGTGGCTTTGGTGGCGGCGGCTTCGCCGATATCTTCGATGAAATGTTTGGCGATTTCACGGGCCGCCAGCGATCAGGTGGCCGGTCATCGCGCGGCGGCGATCTTCGCTACAATATGGAAATCTCACTCGATGATGCGCATCGCGGCCGCGACACCCGTATTCGGGTTCCGACATCGGTTAGCTGCGATTCCTGTGGTGGGTCTGGTGCCAAAAAAGGAACGCAACCATCCACCTGCGGAACATGCCAGGGGCACGGCAAGGTACGAGCGAGCCAGGGGTTTTTCACCATTGAACGCACCTGTCCCGCCTGTCAGGGCGAGGGCCGTGTAATCGGATCGCCGTGTGACGACTGCAACGGCTCCGGCGCGGTGCGAAAAGAAAAGACCTTGGAGGTCACCATTCCCGCCGGTGTTGAAGATGGCATGCGTATTCGGCTTTCGGGAGAGGGGGAGGCAGGTAGTCGGGGTTCCCCACCCGGCGATCTATACATTTTCATTGCCGTGGGTGCTCATCCGCTATTCCGCCGCGACGGTGCAGATATTTTTTGCACAGTACCAATTCCCATGACGACGGCGGCGTTGGGGGGCTCGGTGGAGGTGCCCTCAATCGATGGAAGCCGAGCGAAAGTTACCATCCCGGTGGGTGCTCAATCCGGCCATCGGTTGCGTCTTCGCAGCAAAGGGATGAGCGGTCTGCATGGGAAAGGTCGTGGGGATATGTATATTGATCTTCAGGTCGAAACACCCGTAAACCTGAATAAAGAACAAAAAGAAAAACTCCAGGCCTTTCAATCCACCCTTAAGTCATCCGGCAAAGGCAGTGGGAAATCGACGAGCCCCGAATCAGAAGGGTTTTTTGCAAAGGCTAAAGAGCTCTGGGACGATCTTACAGATTAAGTTTGGGACCCAGGTCTTTTCATTACAGTTCGAAACAATTTGATCCAGGGATTTGAACACCCGAATTCGCGTTGTATTGTGCGCCCAAGCGAATGGAGGAGTATTACATGACGGATATGAAAATAGGTGTTGTGGGTGCGTCAGGTCGCATGGGCGGCGCCGTTATCCGGCAGGTTACGGAAACGGATGGCTGCGTGGTGGCAGCGGCAAGCGAACGTCAGGACAGCGACTCAGTTGGCAGGGATGCGGGTGATGTTGCTGGTTGCGGTCATCTAGGGGTTGAGATCGTCGATGACGCCGCAGCTTTGTTTGATCGTGTCGATGCGGTGATCGAGTTTTCAGTACCCGATGCGACCGTTGCTCATGCAGCGCGTGCGGCCGACGCTGGCTGCATTCACATTGTCGGGACGACGGGGTTAACCGCGAGCGACGAAGCCATTCTCAAAGAGGCAGGTGAAAAAACCACAATCGTTTACGCGCCCAATATGAGTATGGGCGTCAATATTCTTTTTGCGCTCACCAAGCAGGTCGCCGGTATTCTTGACGAAGACTTTGATATTGAGGTGGTCGAAATGCATCACCGCCATAAGGTTGACGCCCCTTCGGGAACGGCACTGGGCCTCGGACGTTCAGCGGCAGAAGGCCGTGGAACCACGCTCGATGAGTCAGGTGTCTTGTCTCGCGAAGGCATTACCGGTGCACGTGATCGCGGTACTATAGGATTTGCCACACTTCGCGGTGGAGACGTTCCGGGCGACCACACAGTAATTTTCGCCGCCGATGGTGAACGGATAGAGCTAAGCCACAAGGCCGGGTCCCGACAAATTTTTGCCCGTGGCGCCGTACAGGCAGCGCTTTGGGCCAGTGGAAAAGAAAACGGCCTTTATTCAATGCTGGACGTGCTGCGGCTTGGAAATCGTTAAGACGGAATTGGCTCGCGGGACAGAACGGCTTCCCTGCCGATCATTGCCAGTTTTCGTGGGGTTCCCCAGCGGTAATTTGTATCAAGCAAACCGGTGGCTCTTATGGCGCGATGACAGGGAATGATGTGCGCGACCGGATTGGCGCCGACAGCGCTACCGACGGCTCGCGCGGCACCAGATTGCCCTACAAGATTAGCTATCTTGCCGTAACTCACCAAATCTCCTGAGGGAATCGACAACAAGGCGTGCCAAACCTTAACCTGAAAGTTGGTCCCTACTACTGAAATTCGAAGCGCCGTATTTGTCTGGTTACCGTTAAAAACGGTATCAGCATATGGGCGGGTTTTGTCAGGCGCATGATCGAACTTTGCACCGGGCATTGATGATCTAATAGCTGTAAGCGCGGCGTCAGGTTTCCCGTTTTCGAAAAATTGAAGCCCGCAAACCCCTCTCTTAGTAATAGCGATTACGAACTCGCCATAAGGCCCGATATGACTACCATAATGGACAACAAGTCCTTCGCCGTTTGTTTTAAACTCACCGGGTGTCATCGCCTCAAAGTTCACAAACAGATCATGAAGCCTGCCCGGGCCGGATAGTCCTGCTTCCAGACTGGCATCAAGTACGCTTTCGCTGCGCCTCAGGGAATTTTTTGCTTCCTCAATGCTGAGCGCTTGCATGAATCGCTTCGGACTTACGCCAGCCCATCGAGTAAATAGGCGCTGAAAGTGATGAGGGCTTAGATTGGCCGCCTGCGCAATTTGATTGAGAGACGGTTGGTTACGAAAATTCTCGTGCAAGAAACTAATCGCCTGCTCGATGCGATGATAATCTCGAAGTGTTTGGTTATTGCTTTTGGTCATGTGTGTCAGAATAGGGGTGGTTATTGTTGCCGCCCACCCGGATGTTGCTGTTTATCGCTCCGATTACAAAAACATGAAGAATTTATCGGATGCGTTAAATCTGCTAACGTTGATAACGGCCAAAGAATCATGGCGTGATATTGGCATCACGAAATTCTGGAAAGACGCAGGCTGCCGTAGAGTTTGAGTGTTATGTCGATATCTTTATCCCTTCGAAATCTGCTTGAAGACATCACCCGTAGCTGGGTTTACAAGAGACGCCTACCGCGTGAGTTTAATAGGGCGCCTATTTATGTGACGCCTGCGGCAGGACTTAAATTTTTTTTTAAATCGATGGCAAAGGCTGATCCGCCTCTTTTGCGTAATGTACAAGAGTTGGTCAAACCCGGATTCGTTATATGGGATATCGGTGCAAATGTTGGATTACTCACATTTGCAGCGGCCGCTATTTCCGGTGCCAAAGGCGCTGTTGTTGCCTTTGAGCCTGACAGCTGGCTACTACAAATTTTGCGGCGCTCCCGTGCCCGTCAATCGGCCGCCAGCGCGCCGGTGACTATTGTGCCTGCTGCTGTCGCAAGCGGTGTCGGATTGCGCCAATTCAATTTGGCTGCACGTTCCCGTGCCTCCAATTCGCTCGCGGAGTATGGCCATAGCCAGACAGGCGGCGTCATGGAGGAATATACTGTTCCCACTTTTACGCTTGATTGGTTGCTCGATAATCAGCCCGAGCCGGATCTCATAAAGTGTGATGTTGAGGGTGCGGAAGTCGAAGTATTTCGCGACCAGATAAAAATGCTTAAGGAAATTCGTCCCATCATCATGTGTGAGGTTGGCGACGAAATGTCAGATGAGATCACTGCGATATTCGCTGACAGCGGGTACAAACTTTTTGATGGTGAGAAACCATTATCGCGGGCCTCAACCGTAACCCGTGCAAGCTGGAATACGATCGCAATCCCAGAAGAAAAATGCGAAGCGCTGGTCGGTGTTTACGAGACGGCTACTACGGCAGCCTGAGACCAGTTAAGTCCGGCAGCCATTATCAATATGGTCAGCCCGGTTACGGCGACGGCTCGCCGTAAAACTATTTGAACGCGTGTTGTATGATTGAACATCAGTACACCCTTTGTTTAACGGCCACCCCCCTGATGTGTCATTTGAAACGATTATGCAACCAACATGCCAAACAGGTTAATCCAATAAAATCAATCACTAAGCGGTCGCTTTTTTGTGACGCTCGTTAGCGATGTCAACATTCGCGACGGTTAACCTGTTAAGGTAAACAACATTTAAAACCGCCTTCCGATTCGTGTCGACAAATCTCTGCTTTGTACCCCGTCCACAAAGCCTATTGCGTAACGGGATTGCGGCGCAGCTTCTCAAGCTCATCACGAAGCGCTGTTGCAAGATCGTATTTTTCTTGCGGCGTCAAAAAAATACCAATCTCAAGCACCTTGCCATGGCTGCGCAGCATAAGCGCGCTTTCGGGTGTTGGCGGATTCTCCAGATCGACTTTCAACCAATAAGTTTGAAATGACCATTTTTGCCGCCGTCCTGTCGGACCAACTCTTTCGATAAGCAGTTTGCGATCTGTTAGTTTTACGGTCTCGTAGCGCCGCGCATCCCGGTAATTGAATTTAAAAGCGACGTAAACCAGAACGACGTCAAGGCCGAGAAATCCGAATACAGGCCAGGCCCCTACCATGATGAAAGCAACACCTGCTGTAAAACTGATGACGCCGATTACAGCCATTAACAATAAGAAACCCTGTGGACCCAGGCTGGTATGTGGTTGCAGAACGGCGTCGAACCGAATCGTTGGTTCGTCACTTAAATCGAAATCATTCGTTATTGTTTGAGCATCCCTGTTCATACTCCGCAGCTTACCGTCACCTTGACGAGACGCAACAACTATCAAAGTTAATAGATAGCGTTAATGGTTAACGGGATGAATCAAAGGTCATTTTGCGGTAAAATGAATAATGGTGATGAGACGTACAAACATTGAGGAATTTTATCGCCGATTGGCGGAGGCCGACCCCGAACCGCAGGGGGAGCTCAACTACGTCAATGATTATACTTTGCTCGTAGCGGTTGTTTTGTCGGCACAGGCGACAGATGTTGGTGTAAACCGGGCGACAGAGAATCTATTTCAGATTGTCGACACACCTGAAAAAATGGTGAAGCTCGGTGAAAAGAAACTGATCGGGCATATCAAGACGATCGGTCTGTATCGCAACAAGGCTAAAAATGTCATCGGGCTTAGCGAAAAGCTAATTGCGGAACATAATAGCGAAGTGCCGCGAGATCATGACGCGCTGGTAAAACTTCCGGGCGTTGGGCGCAAGACCGCAAACGTTGTTCTCAATATTGCATTTGGGGAGCCAACCATTGCAGTCGATACCCATATATTCCGTATTGGAAACCGAACCGGCATCGCGCCTGGAAAGAATGTCGATGTGGTCGAACAGGGGCTCCTAAAGAGAACTCCTAAACAATTTATGCTCCATGCCCATCATTGGCTCATCCTGCATGGGCGTTATATATGTAAGGCGAGAAAACCCGACTGCCCCGACTGTATCGTTTCCGATCTTTGTCAATACAAAGCGAAGACGATTTTGACTGCATAAAAAATTATTTACGTGATCAGCCCGTTGGTATTTTCAGGCTTTTCTTATGAACCGCGTTTAGGCAAGGGGTCAGTTTAGTCTGTGGGCCTTTAGGCGTTCTTGCCTCCAGATATGTCACTTCTTTTTGCTTTGTCGTATCGCTGGTTTTGGGCGGGTACAGATAAAGGTCTACGAGACACTCATCGGTGCGGTAGCGCCAAATTTCCGCTGGCGGATCGCGGCGTTGAAAGCTTGGTCTTCCTAGCAGGTTTAATATCTCATCTTTTTTCAGGCCGATGAGTTGCGCTTTTGAAATATTCACCTGCTGAGCAGGTGAAGTTGCTGGCACTGGGTCGGTTGACCGATCAGTTGTTCGCTCTGTTCTCGCAGGACTCGCATCTTGCGGGGTTTCGTTGGAAACATTGTTATTCGCCTCACCACCGGCGCATGCCGAAAGTGCAACTGCAGCAATCAGAACCAAATAACGCATGACAAAACGCAATAAGGCCGAAGACAGCCTATTCCGAGTCCCCTGTATCCGGGATGATTTCAATCTCGCCAGAAATCTCGCCACCCCTCTCAACTTCCAGCTGCCTGACGCGGACCTTGCCGTTAACCCGTCCCGTTGATCGCACGATTAAAAGTTTGCGGGCACTAACACTACCTTCAAAGACGCCGCTAACCTCCGCAATTTCGATTTCAGCCTCACCTTTAAAAGTACCGGATTCAGCGATTTCGATTTCGCGGCATTCTTTCATATTCGCTTCAACGCGACCTTCAACGACAAGTTTTTCACATGCGCTAATCTCACCGTTAAGTGCAATATCCCGACCAACGATCAGTTTTTTGCTATCGCCGTAGCTGCCGACCGATCTGTCATCTGCGGGCGTGCCAGTATACTCGCGCGCACGCCGGACAATTGCCGGACGTGCCCCATCTTGGCGTGCCGGCATAACGGGGGCATCGCCTTCTCCGGGTGGGCCTGATGGCTCGGTACCGTCTTCATTCATTTGCTGACCTTCTGGGTTTTTGGTGAACATATGTTCGATCCTTTCCAACCTGCCATTTATTCAACCGGCGCAGGCGGCTCCAAATTATTGCTGGAACTAACTTCTCTATAAGCTAATCCTTCAAAGATATGGAGCATATAGGCCGCTGCAACAACAGGCATAAACCAATTTACCACCGGAATTGTGAGGAGTGACGTAATAATCATACCGGCAAGCCATAAGCGCATTCGATATTGCCGCCAAATGTACTTTACCCCTTCGGGTTCCAGCCTCCGTACGGCCACGAGTTCGAAATACTCTCTACCCAAAAGATATCCGTTAAGGCCTACAAAAACAAAGATATTTATGATTGGAATAAAAAACAGAGGCAAAAACAGAAGATTCAAGGCGACGACGATCGCCGTATAACGCAACCCGATGAGAATAATTTCTGACATTGTCTGCGGACGGGGTTCAGGAAGGTTTGGATAGTGTTTTCTTTCTACTGCCCGGGCTATTTTTTCCAGCATCAGGGAAACGACAAAGACCATTGCGCCAGGAAACAATAAAAACGCGACGATAATTGCCGTCGCGCCACCAACAAAATCCACGATCCATTCCAGCCACCCAATGCCAAAAAACCGCGTGGAAACAATTAGCCACCACGTAAATGTCAGCAAAAGGGCAAATGTTCCGATTGCATAAAGCAATGCACGGCCCATGACGCTTCGGAAATCAGGGTCTGGTACTTGCCCAATGGCCTTGAGAAAGGGTGATATCATCTTCCAACTATAGCCTGCCCGACGGGCCTGCCTACTAAAAATTCATTTCGGTCTTGGCGGAATTCCCACTGTGACTATACTCGCGGCGCCTACAACCGGAAGGAATTTAGATGACCAACGCGCGCTATGACGTAATCGGTGTCGGAAATGCCATTGTCGACGTGATTTCAGCTGCTCCTGAAACGCTTTTACAGGAACTCGGGCTCGATAAGGGGGTCATGACACTCATTGACGCGGAGCGCGGCGAGGAACTCTATTCAGCGATGGGCAGCAAAGTAGAGACATCGGGTGGTTCCGCAGCCAATACTCTTGCTGGCATTGCCTCCCTCGGCGGAAATGGTGCTTACATTGGCAAAGTCAGGGATGATGTTCTCGGAAAAGTCTTTCACGATGATCTTATGAAGACGGGTGTAGACTATCGCACCCCGCTTGGACAGGACGGACCACCAACTGCCCGGTGCCTAATTTTTGTTACATCGGATGCAGAGCGGACAATGCAGACTTGTCTCGGGATTTCGGTGCAACTCGGTCCGGAGGACATAGAAAAGGAAGCTATTGAAGCGGCGGAAATTACCTATCTGGAAGGTTACCTGTTTGATCCACCAGAGGCAAAAAAGGCATTCGTAAAGGCCGCGGAAATATCCCATGCGGCGGGACGTAAAGTAGCACTCTCTCTCTCCGATGCATTTTGTGTTGAGCGTCACCGCGCGGAATTTATGCATCTCATTTCTGGCCATGTTGACATTCTCTTCGCCAATGAAGGCGAAATCACGTCTCTGTTTGAAGTGAGCGACTTTGCGGAGGCGGTGAATTTAACGGCCGGACATTGTGAAGTAGCGGCACTGACCCAGGGCGAAAAAGGCTGCGTTGTTGTAAAAGAGGGTGCAACGCATGAGGTAGATGCTCAACCTGTTGAAAATGTCGTCGATACGACCGGTGCGGGCGATTTGTTTGCTGCAGGGTTTTTATTCGGCTACACAAGAGGGCTTGAGTTGCAAAATTGCGGCGCAATCGGAACATTGGCTGCAGCCGAGATCATAAGTCATTATGGCGCACGTCCTGAAACTTCGCTCGCTGACCTGCTTGCAGAGAGCAATCTTTGACCAGCATTTCAAACTCGCCCTGAGTCACCGATACCCCTATCATCGCCCTTACATTTGTAAGCGATGCAGAATGACTTTGAAGGCAAACGGTGAGCGCTGAAAAAATTTGTGTTGTCGGCTCCGGACCTGCTGGAGCAACAGCGGCACATTTTCTCTGGCATGCGGGGTTTGACGTCACTGTTTTGGACGGTGGGCTCAGAGCCGAGCCTGAGGTCGTTTCCGATATTGCCGACTGGCTTGAGAAGCCAGACGACGCAAAGCTGAAAAGCGCCGTCGCCCAACGCCGCAGTTCTTCAACACTTGAGAAGCCTGATCTTGCTGAAAAATTATTTCTGGGATCCGACTTCGTTTATCGCGAGACGGAACGCGAATTGCTTGAGAGCGTAGAGAACGCTGATATACGAGCGTCCCTTGCCCAGGGAGGACTCAGTAATGTCTGGGGCGCTGCGGCCCTGCCAATAACTGCTCAAGATATTGCCGACTGGCCTATTTCACAGGATGACCTATCGCCGCACTACCAGTCCCTCAACGAAATTATCGATATCGTTGGTGACAATGATGGGTTGGAAAAAAGTTTTGGAACAAACGTCGTGTCACCGTCATTTTCTCTTGGTCGTCAGGCGTCGGCGTTGCTTGAAGACATGGCTTCCCACGCTTCCGATCTTCACCAATCAGGTTTTGAATTTGGTCGCGCGCGGGTAGCGGTGGGGAATAAATTTTCGCATCAGTCAGAGGGGTGCGTTTCATGCGGTCACTGCATGATAGGCTGTCCGCATGGGGCCATTTTTAATTCGGCTTTTGTTATCGATACGCTAAAGGGACGCGAACGGTTCACCTATCAGGGTAGACGTATAGTGGACCAGGTCGCCGAGACGGTTGATGGCGTAACCGTTTCCGGCCATGGCCTGATTGATGGCAGCGCGTTCAGCCAAAGGTTTGAACGTGTCTTTATTGCAGCCGGCGTGGTTTCAACAGCGGCCATTATGTTGCGATCCCGCCGCGAAAACGGCGGCTCGCTGCAACTGCGCGACAGCCAGCTTTTTGTCTTTCCGATAATTCGATACCGGGGAGAAGATGACGTGGCTCTCGAGAAAACCAATCGCCTTGCCCAATTGTTTATTGAACTGAATGACCCAAATTTGTGTGACCGATTAATTCACCTGCAGCTATATGGATTCAATGACGTTTTTATGGATGCCATAACAGAAAAACTTGGACCGCTCGCTTCAATTGCGCCTTTTATTCTTAAATTTCTAACGCGTCACGCGATGATTGTTCAGGGTTTTTTACATTCAGACTATTCCGGCTCAATCAGAGTTTCGCTCAGCAAGTCGGGGAAAGCCAATCTTACCGGAGAACCAAACGAACAATCGGAAATGTCTGCACGCAAAACCCAAAAATATTTTGTGCAATCAAGGCCACATTTCCGTGCGACCCCCATCCCTGGGCAAATAGTTATCCCTCCACCGGGCGCAAGTCGCCATCTTGGTGCAAGCTTGCCGATGAGCGCCTCTCCCAAAATCGGCGAGTCCGATTTGCTTGGGCGGCCTGATGGACTTAAACGAGTTCACGTTGTCGATGCCAGCGTTCTTCCTTCAATCCCCGCAAGTACAATCACCTATACCGCGATGGCAAACGCAGCGCGAATTGTTGGAGAAACAGCCCGGCTTCCCGAGGTGTCGATATGAAGCGCTGCGCGATCACTGGCGCAAACGGATATCTCGGAAAAGCAATGGTCAGAGCATTTGGAGAAGCCGGTTGGGTTGTAGAATCGCTGGTTCGTCGGCCGGAACAGCTGCAGACGAACGCCCATCGATTCGTGCTTGGCGAGACGTGTGACCCTAAATTGCTGAGCGGTGTAGATGTGTTGATTCATTGCGCCTGGGATTTTTCACCTGGCACATGGGACGACTATGTGAGGATCAATGTCGATGGATCGAAAGAGCTTTTTGACTTAGCCGTTCGCGCCAATGTCGAAAATTTGATCTTTATCTCCTCCATGAGTGCGCATGACGGATGCAGGTCAAATTACGGCCGCGCTAAGTTGCGATGCGAAGAACAGGTATTGGCCCACGGTGGTGCCGCGATTCGGCCGGGTCTGGTGTGGGGTGGTGATGGGTCCGGTCTGCATGGCGCGATAGAAAAGGTCACTCGTCGTTTGCCGGTGGTGCCGATTTTGTCGGGCAGCCTGCATTCGCTCCATATGTGCCATGTTGACGATCTTGCGAGGTTTCTCTGCAGTGAAACTGAAAAGGACACGGCGCTAAAAGGTCTCTATATCGCCGCAGATAAAACGCCCTGGCCGATGCGCAAACTTGTGTCTCAAATCGCTGCAGCGACGAGTAAGTTTCGCATAATAGTGCCGATACCGTGGCGGTTGGTTTGGTGGTTGCTCCGTGGTTTGGAATCAATCGGCATTCGACCGCCATTCCGGAGCGATAGTGTGTTGGGTTTGGTACGTGATGGCAAACTACCTGACCCAAACACTTATAGTGATGGATTCCGACCTTATGACACGGCAGAATCATCAGTGAAATGATCAATAAAACAAAGGTTCAGTCCTGGAAAGAGGCGCTGACGGTCTATTGGGACCGTCGGCAACTTGTCATTTTTCTTATGGGCTTCTCTAGTGGTCTTCCACTTCTTCTCGGATTTTCGACTTTGTCCTGGTGGCTTTCGGGCGAAAATATTCCAAAAACGGTCATTACCGGCTTACTGGTTGTTGCCACACCATATTCGTTTAAGTTTTTGTGGGCGCCGTTATTGGATCAAATCAAATTGCCAATTTTGACAAATTGGTTAGGGCAACGGCGCAGCTGGATGCTTGTTATTCAGATCTTGCTCATGTCCTCTATCATAGCCCTTGGTGCAAGCGATCCAAAAGAGGGTCTGACCTATATGGCTGCAGCCGCATTTATGGTTGCGTTTTTTTCGGCAAGTCAGGACATCGTAATTGACGCCTATCGGATCGAAATACTGGAGGAATTCGAACAAGGCGCTGGAGCCGCATCGACCCAGGCGGGATATCGCGTCGGATTGCTTGTGGCAGGCGCTGCACCGCTAGCACTATCAGATTTCATATCGTGGTTCTGGGTGTACTTTTTGATGGCCTCGCTTGTCATTGTTGGAATTGCAGCGACCTTTTTGGCAAAGGAACCGCGCAACTATTCTGCGCGCGACACGAATGAAATAGGCACCGGTACAGCGCAACGAATTTCCGTTTTGGCGACGACGTTAAAAAGATCGGTAATTGAGCCATTTTCAGATTTTTGCACCCGCCGAGGCTGGATCTGGGTACTGATTTTTATTCTGTTTTACAAATATGGAGACGCTATTGCCGGGGCCCTGTTTAATCCGTTTTTCCGCGAGCTTGGATTCACGGGCACTCAGGTCGCGCTGATCGTAAAAACCTATGGCGTGCCAATGACAATGGCAGGCGTATTCGTTGGCGGCTTAATAGTTGCACGCATCGGAATTTTCCCCGCACTTCTTCTGGGAGGCATTCTCCAGGCGGTCACCAATCTCCTTTTTGTATGGCTAGCAGCTGATCCGTCGATGGCGACGGAAACTGGTCTGTTTATAGTAATTGCATCGGACAATTTCACGGGTGGACTGGGATCAACGGCATTTGTAGCGTTCTTGTCCGCGCTCTGTAACTTACGGTTCACAGCTACTCAATTTGCACTATTCACGTCTTTCATGGCGTTGGGGCGCACCTATCTGGCGGTGCCTTCGGGCTGGCTTGTCGACCAAATTGGCTGGATCAACTTCTTCATATCCTCGACGGCTATTGCGATACCTGCATTGCTGCTTTTGTTGGTAATTCGCCGATATGCGTCCGAGGTCTTTCCCAAACGCGACTAGTTTTTCAAGAGTGCGTCGATTGCATCTGCGACCGTTTCAACGGGAATTGCCGTCATTTCGTTGGAACCGAAATTCTGTGCTTCAATCACCGTGAGCCTTGACGCCGCGGGGGCAAATTTGGCTGCGGGCGTTGGTCCGAACAGGGACACAAGCGGGATATCGGCAGCCGCTAAAATGTGACCTGTCCCTGCATCGTTGGCGACTGCGGCGTGAAGACGTTGAGCAAGCGCAATAGAGTTGCTCACCGATGCGATCGGTCGCCCATTTTGTCCAATAGTAGGAAATAAAGCTTTTGGAACCGCGTTGATCAGCGATGCTGTCCATTCCGCCTCACCGGGCCCCAGAATGAAGACCGCCTTCCGACCAAGCGCATCTTGTTGATTGGCGATTTCGATAAACCGATCTATGGGCCAGCATTTTTGTCGACCACCTGCCCCGGGAGCGATGCCGATATATAGTGGGCCATCGGGCAATGCCGCTGCTGCAGCGGCAACTTCCGTTTCCGGGAGTGTCAGCTTAGCGCTGGGGTTCGGCTTTTCGCCTGTAGCAAGTTCTAGAAGATCCATCATTTGCTGAACCATTGCCGCAGGGCGCTGGTAGCCGGAATTGGGCTTTCGATCAGACAAAAGAAAATTTGCCGCCCCCGATATAAAAAGCCGATGGTGAATTCGACGCACTAAATAACTTGCTGCTGCACCGCGTTGCGTATCAATGACCAAGTCAAAATGTCGGCCATCGATGGGCCGTTTCCACAGAAACTGCGATGGCTTGTCGAAGCCCGCTTCTTCGATGACTTCATCGATGAGGCCGTCAACAAGGTTTGACAATTCTTTACCGAATGCGGATTTATGTTTTCCGGCGCACCAGCTGATACGAGCGCTCGGAAAGGCCGTTCGCAAAGCGCGGGCAAAGGGTAGTTTCATGAGGGCGTCCCCAACGAGGTCGCCACCGACATAGATAAGTACAGATGATATGTCCCGCGCTGCGGACGGATTATTCATGTCAGCCTCAGCAGACACCTGTCACTAAATGTAAGTGCCGCTTCATAAAAATGTCTTTTAATAGAGGTATCATAGAGCGGGCCCGGTTAAAATGGGTTGGTGTTTGAGTAGGCGCTCACTGCGTTTATTGGGGTATAGCTATGTCGGAAAGAATGCAGATCATAGAAGGCGACATTACCCTTCTTGATGTCGATGCGATTGTAAATGCAGCCAACGAAACGCTGCTTGGTGGCGGTGGTGTCGATGGGGCCATCCACCGTGCTGCGGGCCCGAAATTGTTGGATGAATGTCGCGCGCTGGGTGGTTGTGCAACCGGTAATGCCAAGCTAACCGCGGGCTACGAGCTCAAGGCAAGATATATCATTCATACGGTGGGGCCGGTTTGGCGCGACGGTACTGTTAATGAAGAGGCGCTTCTGGCGAGCTGTTATCGGCGTTGTCTGGAAATTGCTGCTGAACATAATCTCCGGACAATCGCCTTTCCGGCGATCAGCACGGGCGTATACCGCTTTCCAATAGATCTCGCAGCAAAAATTGCTGTTTCGACGGTTTACGAAGAACTAAAGGCTCACGCGGAAATCAATTCAGTTCTTTTCGTTTGCTTTAACGAAGACGCCGTCAACGCTCATCGAGCCGCAATCGATTCTATTTGCGCTTAGTTTTTCCAGTAGTCTTTCGCGCCTGGTGGGCTGCAAGCACAGCGTCCGTAACAATATCTGAAACGGTTGCGTCCAGCCGGGCGATTTGTGCCGGCTTGCTTAGACCTACGAGCAGCGGCCCAATCACCGTACCGCCACCGAGTTTTTGCAATAGCCTTGATGAAATTGCGGCGGAGAACAAACCGGGCATAATCAATACATTTGCCGGGCCCTTGAGGCGACTAAAGGGATATAACGTTTTCATGTCGGGATCGAGCGCGACGCTAACCGTCATTTCGCCTTCATAGGCGAAATCCCGCTTTTCGGAATCGAGAATTTCAACTGCCCGTTTTACTTCGCTGGTGATATCGCTCGACCGTCCTCCAAAGCTGGTATGGGACAGAAGGGCTACGCGTGGTTCGTGTCCGAGTTCACGAGCTTTGGCAGCAGACTGAACTGCAAAGTCCGCCAACTGTTCCGATGTTGGTCTTTCATGAACCAGCGTATCGGCAATGAAAACCGTTCGGTCGCGGGTGGAAACAACGCTGAGGCCGAACAGTTGTTGATCTTTTTCAATTTCAATGGCGCGTGCCAAATCATTCCAGCAGGTCGGCGAATTACGGGTTAGTCCGGTGACCATTGCATCCGCGTCACCGCAAGCAACCATACAGGCGGCAAAAATATTTCGGTCCCGATTAACCATACGCTGACAATCACGATATAACGCACCATTTCGAGCCAGTCTTTCATACAGATAGTCGGTGTATTGCTTATTGCGTTTGGAGAGACGGGCATTATGCGCTTCGATCGCATCAGCTCCTTCAAATCCCAGGGCAGCCATTTTATCCGCAACAACATCATCACGTCCTATGAGAACCGGTGTTCCATAGCCAGAATTGCGAAATACCTGCGCTGCGCGTATGACCTTTTCTTCTTCGCCCTCGGCAAATACTACGCGCTTCGGCTGCTTCTTAACCTGTTCAAATATTTCATTGAGGCTTCCCACGGTCGGATCAAGACGTGCTTCAAGCGATGACTTATAGCTATCAATGTTGGAAATATTTTTGCGTGCGACACCGGTTTTGATAGCTGCCTCAGCAACTGCGGGCGGAACCGCTGTAATCAGGCGGGGATCGAATGGCGTTGGTATTAAATAGTCCGGACCAAATTGCAGCCGTTGTCCTGAATAGGCACCACTGACTTCGTCGGGAACATCTTCTCTGGCAAGTTCCGCAAGTGCTTTGGCTGCTGCGACTTTCATTTCGTCGTTGATGCGTCTCGCCCGTACGTCGAGCGCGCCGCGAAAGATATACGGAAAGCCCAAAACATTATTAATTTGATTTGGGTAGTCGGATCGGCCCGTTGCGATAATACCGTCCTTTCGAACCGCCCTGACATCTTCAGGCGTGATTTCGGGGTCGGGATTGGCTAGGGCGAATATAATCGGTTTATCTGCCATGGACTTGATCATTTTTTTGGTGACTGCCCCCGCAACGGAAACACCAAAAAAGATATCTGCTCCTTTCATGGCATCTTCGAGAGTTCGGGCGTCAGTGTCGATGGCGTGTGCGGACTTCCACTGATTCATACCGTCTTCCCGGCCTTGATATACAACACCTCGGGAATCGCACAGCGTTATGTTCTTTTTGGTGAAGCCCATTGCCACAAATAGCTCCAGGCAGGCAATTGCTGCTGCGCCCGCCCCATTGACCACCATCGTTGTCTTTTTGAGATCTCTGCCAGTTAAATCCAGGGCATTGATCAAGCCGGCGGCCGCAATTACCGCCGTGCCATGCTGGTCATCGTGAAATACCGGGATGTCCATAATTTCCTTGAGACGTTGCTCAATTATGAAGCATTCCGGTGCTTTGATATCTTCCAGATTGATGCCGCCAAAGCTCGGGCCGAGAAAACGCACGCAATTAATAAACTCTTCCACGTCACGTGTTTCGACCTCTAAATCAACTGCGTCGATGTCCGCGAAGGTTTTAAAGAGGACACATTTTCCTTCCATGACCGGTTTCGCGCCGATTGCACCGAGGTCGCCGAGGCCCAGAACGGCTGTACCATTAGATATGACAGCAACCATGTTGCCTTTGTTGGTGTAGTCGTAGGCGGTATTTTCATCCTCTGCGATTTTGAGGCATGGCGCAGCGACGCCAGGAGAGTAGGCAAGAGATAAATCCCGTTGAGTCCTAATCGTTTTCAGCGGCGCGATAGAAAGTTTTCCAGGCGGTGGACCGGCATGAAGGGCAAGCGCTTCTTGCTCAAGATTGCTAATTCGATTCTGTCCTGTGCCGCTATCTGAATTCGATTTAGCTGTCGATTTTTTCGCCGCTGATTTCCTGGCTGGTGCCTTTTTTGCCTTGCGAGCCATATTCCCCCCGTACGCATGGATTGCTGGAGCATAACTTGATGGTTTTCAATAATTTAGGCAAGCAACGATTATGTTACACCGTGACCAGTTGTCCGCGTGCGTTGTAATGGTCATTCCTATTAGGACGGTTTGTCTGGCGTTGGCCCAATGATAAACTGGCGTCATGGCAGACGGTGGGACCACGCGAACGAAGAAGAAAGCGTCAAAAAAGACGTCACGAGCTCCTGCGATTACACCAATGATGACGCAGTATCTTGATATCAAGAATGCCCACCCTGATTGTTTGCTTTTTTATCGGATGGGCGATTTTTACGAACTGTTCTTCGATGATGCCGTGGCAGCATCCGCCGCGCTAGACATTACCTTGACGCAACGCGGCAAACACGAGGGCAACGATATTCCGATGTGTGGCGTGCCGGTTCATGCTGCAGAAACCTACCTCTCGCGGCTAATCAAAAAGGGATTTCGTGTCGCTGTTTGCGAGCAAACGGAAGATCCGGCAGAAGCAAAAAAAAGAGGCTCCAAGGCTGTCGTAGCACGTGATGTTGTCCGGGTGGTTACACCCGGTACTCTTACGGAAGAGTCGTTGCTGGATGCTGCTCAGAACAATTATCTCGCAGCTTTGGCGGATGCCCAGAACGAAATGGCGTTGTCGTGGGTCGATATATCTACCGGTGCCTTTCGCGTTCAGGATGTCGACACAAGCTCAATTGCGGCAGCGCTCGCGCGAATTGATCCCGGAGAACTTTTGATCTCCGAGCGACTGCTTCAAAACGAATTTCTGTTTGAGTTGCTCAATGACTGGAAAGACGTACTAATTCCGCTGCCTTCAAGTAAATTCGACAGCGAAGCGGGCCGCAAACGGCTTGAAGCAATTTATGACGTTGCGTCGCTTGACGCATTTGGAACGTTTACACGGCCGGAACTCGCGGCCTGCGGGACGCTAATTTCCTACGTTGAGTTGACGCAAAAGGGCCGTCTTCCACATCTAGAACCGCCGGGTCACATAGCTAGTGGTGATGTGCTCGAAATCGATTCTGCCACGCGGCGAAATCTGGAACTGACACGTACATTGGCTGGTGAAAAACCTGGCTCACTATTGTCGACGATTGACCGGACCGTAACCGGTGCGGGCGGCCGAATGCTAAGCGCGCGCCTGTCGGCACCATTGACAGACGTGAAAGAAATCACGGCGCGTATTGATGCTGTTCAGTATTTCCGTGACGACCCGGCCCTTAGCGATAATTTGCGCGAAGCGCTTTCCGTTAACGCCGATATAGAGAGATCGCTTTCACGGATAACTTTGGGGCGTGGCGGCCCAAGAGATATCGCCGCAATACGCGATGGCCTACGGGTATCATCGTCACTAAAGAAATTGCTTCAAAATTCCGAAACCTCTGAATTGCCGAGCGCATTGCATTTAGCATGGAATAACTTGGGAGAGCACGGTTCGTTGATCGAACGGTTCGAGCGAGCACTTGATGACGATTTGCCGTTATTGGCGCGCGATGGCGGATTCATCGCAGTCGGATATGTGCCTGAACTGGATGAGCTCATTACGTTGCGTGACGAGAGCCGCAAATTGGTTGCAGGATTGCAGGCTAAATATTGCGAGGAGACGGGCATTCCATCGCTGAAAATTCGGCACAATAACGTCCTTGGATATTTTATCGAAGTAACACCGTCGCATGCGGATAAAGTTCCTCTCGATGAAGATTCGCCGTTTATCCATCGGCAAACTCTGGTCAGCGCAACCCGTTTCAGCACAGTGGAGCTTGGCGAGCTTGAAAGCCGGATTAGTCGCGCGGCAGACCAGGCGTTGGCACTTGAGCTGGAACTGTTTGACCATCTTGTCTCCGAAGTTACCGGCCGCAACAGCGAGATCGCCCTTGCTGCGCAAGGGCTTGCCATGCTCGATGTCTTTTCAGCACTTGCCGATTTGGCAATTGAGAATCGGTATGTACGTCCGACAATAGATGACGGTGTCGCCTTTGAAATTTCCGGGGGACGTCATCCCGTCGTCGAGAAAGCCCTTAGAGAAACGGCGTCGACAGACTTTGTTCCAAACGATTGCGACCTCGCCGACGATAATAGGCTGTGGTTGCTTACTGGCCCCAATATGGCCGGTAAAAGCACTTTTTTGCGTCAAAACGCCCTCATCGTCATCCTCGCGCAGATGGGTTCGTTTGTACCGGCTGCGGCAGCGCATATTGGTGTGGTTGACCGTGTATTTAGCCGGGTTGGCGCGGCGGACGACCTAGCGCGGGGCCGGTCTACCTTTATGGTTGAAATGGTAGAAACCGCGACCATCCTGAATCAGGCCAGCGAACGCTCTCTGGTTATTTTGGACGAAATTGGCCGTGGAACCGCGACCTTTGACGGTTTGTCGATTGCCTGGGCTGCACTCGAACATATTCACGATGTGAATAAATGTCGTGCCCTGTTCGCGACGCATTATCATGAGCTCACGGCACTTGCATCGCGCCTGGCCGCACTACGGTGCCATACGATGCGGGTAAAGGAATGGCAAAATGACGTTGTCTTTCTGCATGAAGTTGGGCCAGGTTCAGCCGACCGTTCCTATGGGATCCATGTCGGCAGACTCGCGGGTCTTCCCTCTGCAGTTATCGATCGTGCGGAAGAGGTCCTCGCGGCTCTTCAATCGGGGGAGCAGGGCAGTGCAACAGCACGCCTCGCAGATGACTTGCCATTGTTTCAGGCGGCTCGGCCGGAATCAGGCACCAAAAAGATGCCTAATCAGCTTGCGGAGGCTTTGGCTGAAATCGACCCGGATGCGCTGACTCCACTGTCTGCGCTGGAACTTTTGTACAAACTGAAATCGATTGCCGGCGACCTGGATCAAAATTGAGCTTAGCGTGACTAACCGTTCGATTGCGACGGCGGACTGTGCTACGGATAAAGCGAAATTTTTGGCGGGAACATGACAGCTTCCAATGGCCACAATTATTAAGCGGCGCGACATTATCGACATTAAGTCGATGCAAACGGCACTGGACGAGCAACTCGAGGAAGAGGCTTCTGCGGGTGCTGTTCGATTGGTTCTGCTCAATCTTGTTCGCGACGCCTTGGAGAATGGTACGCAAGAAATTCGGCGTCGCTTTGAAAACGATAGCCGCTTAGGTGAGGCGACAATTCGTGCCAATGCGTTTTTGATTGATCAGATTTTGCGTTTCGCTTTCGAGGCGACGACAACCCGGATTTATCCGACGGCAGAAGCAACAGAATCTGAACGCATATGCATCGCTGCTGTTGGAGGCTATGGCCGCGGAGAGATGGCCCCCTACTCTGATATCGATCTTTTATTTTTGCTGCCCTATCGGTTAACACCGCGTGTTGAACAGATCATCGAATCGATGTTGTACCTGTTGTGGGATTTGGGTCTTAAAGTCGGACACGCGACCCGAACCATTGACGATTGTATACGTCTGTCCCTGGACGACATAACTATCCGTACCTCAATTCTGGAGGCGCGCTTTGTTGATGGCAACAAAGGACTATTCAACCAGCTTCGCCGCCAGTTTCGGGACAAGGTGGTTGCTGATACGGCGCTCGCTTTCGTAGAAGCAAAGCTCGAAGAACGGGATGTGCGTCACCGGCGCATGGGCGATTCCCGTTATGTCTTGGAGCCGAACATCAAAGATGGCAAAGGCGGTCTGCGCGACCTGCAGACGCTCTTCTGGATTGCCAAATATCTCTATCAGGTGGATGCCGTTGAGGACCTCGTCGCTGAAGGCGTTTTAACTGCAGGCGAAGCGAAGAGTTTTGCCCGGGCGGAAACATTTTTGTGGACGGTCCGTTGCCATCTTCATTACCTGACAGGACGTGCTGAGGATCGGCTGACGTTTGATTTACAGACCGAGATTGGTGACCGCCTCGGTTATAAAGACCATGCGGGAACGCGCGGTATTGAACGTTTTATGAAGCACTATTATTTGACGGCCAAAGAGGTTGGTGACCTGACTCGGATATTTTGTGCAGCCTTAGAATCCGAGGAGCGCCGCAGCCTGCCGCTTTCGTTCGTCAGTTGGGACTGGCTTCGGCGTGATATAGATGGCTTCCCAATAAAATCCGGTCGGCTTTCGGTTTCCTCCAGTAAAGATTTCGAAGAAAACCCAACGCGAATTTTGCAACTATTTCACGTTGCGCAACAACGCGAAATAGATGTGCACCCGAATGCTCTCAGGCTTGTGACACGGAACATTCGAAAGATCGATACGATTCGAGATGAGCCTGAGGCCAATCGTCTTTTTCTTGAAATGTTAATCTCGCCAAAAGGAGCGGAAGTAACTTTGCGGCGTCTAAATGAGTCCAGCGTTTTTGGGCGGTTTGTCCCCGACTTTGGTCGCGTCGTTGCCCAGATGCAGCACGATATGTATCACGTCTATACCGTCGACGAGCACACGATCTTCGCAATTGGCATATTGCACGGGATCGAACAGGGTAAGTATCAGGATGACATGCCGGTTGCCAGTGATGTCATCCACAAAATCAGTTCACGTCGGGCTTTATTCGTTTCTCTGTTTTTGCACGATATCGCAAAAGGCCGCGGTGGTGATCATTCAGTGTTAGGTGCAGAGGTGGCTGATACGCTTTGTCCGCGTCTGGGTTTATCCGCAGAAGAGACCGAAACGGTAGCTTGGCTTGTTCGGCACCATCTTCTTATGAGCCGAATAGCATTTCATCGTGACCTGACGGATCCCAAGAGTATTCGTGATTTTGCCATCTCGGTACAATCGCTCGAAAGACTTCGCCTTTTGCTGCTTCTCACCGTTGCCGATATTCGCGCGGTCGGTCCGAATGTCTGGAACAACTGGAAAGCGTCGCTTTTGCGGGAGCTATATTTTGCCACCGAAGCGCAACTGTCGGGTGGGCATGACGCAACTGGGCGCGAGGCGCGAATTGAGGGTGCCAAAGCTGCGGTGCGGGATGGGCTTCAAGGGTGGGATGAAGAACAACGCGAACAATTTATCGGCCTCGGTTATCCATCCTACTGGCTTTCAATTGATACAGAATCACATTTGCGACACGCGAAAATCATTCGCACGGCGCAGAAATCTGAAAAAGAACTTGCGCTGGATATCCGTGTAGATAGTGAAAACGACGTCACTGAATTCACGATATACACGGCTGATCACCCCGGACTTTTTTCCAGAATTGCTGGTGCGATGGCGGTGTCGGGCGCCAATATCGTCGATGCGAAGATCTTCACGACCACGAGCGGAATGGCGCTCGATATTTTTTCTATTCAGGATTCCAAGGGGAAAGCATTTGATGACAAAATTTCCCTAGATCGCCTAAAGACGCGTATCGAAAGAACGCTTACAGGCGAGATCAATATTTCCGAGCAACTCGACAAAACGCTCATTCACCCAACAAGAGCTGAGGTCTTTACCGTCCCGACGCGTGTCTTGATCAACAACTCTGCCAGCCAAACCCATTCGCTCGTGGAGATCAATGCCCGTGATCAGGCTGGGCTGCTTCATAGGGTTACCCGCACACTGACCCAACTCGGTCTACAGATATCCAGCGCCCTTATCACCACATATGGAGAGCGGGCGGTTGACGTGTTTTATGTCAAAGACACTTTCGGTATGCAGATCACGCACGAAGACAAGCTTGAACAGATTAGAACCACTCTCCTGGAGGAAATTGCAGAGGAGCCTGAAGCAACGGCATCTTCAGAAAAGATTGCAGCTGTATCCTGATATTTAGGAAAATCTGAATTTAGAGATTTGGTTCTGCTTTGCCTTTCTATGGCCCCAAATTTCCTCTAAAGGTCCTTCCCATGGTGCTTTTGCGTTCCATAATTACCGTCGGCGGCTTTACTATGATGAGCCGCATACTAGGATTCGTTCGGGATATTCTTGTTGCGGCATTTCTTGGCGCGGGTGCCATCGCAGATGCATTCTTTGTGGCATTCAAAATGCCCAATTTTTTCCGGCGTTTGTTTGCGGAAGGAGCATTTAACGCTGCTTTCGTCCCACTGTTTGCGGCAAAACTAACTGATGAAGGGCTTGCCCCGGCTGCGAGCTTTGCGGCCGCAGTCCTATCAGTAATGGTCACCTTTCTTCTGGTATTTGTGACAGCCCTTCAAATCGCAATGCCTTGGCTTATGTATGTTTTCGCGCCGGGGTTCGCGGATGATCCCGAAAAGTTCGGCCTTGCTGTTGATCTAACCCGCATAACATTTCCCTATCTGTTGTTTATTTCACTCGTATCGCTATTGGGCGGAGTCTTGAATTCTTTGGGGCGTTTTGCTGCGGCCGCCGCGACACCTATAATTTTGAATATTGTCCTTATAGGCGCGTTGCTGCTTGCAACACCTTACCTGCCCAGTGCGGGGCATTCTCTGGCCTGGGGCGTCGCCGTCGCTGGCGTTGTCCAATTCCTATGGTTGATGACTGCTTGCCGACGGGAGGGCGTGTTACTTCGATTACGCCGCCCACGCCTCTCAAAACCTGTACGGCGGCTTCTCAAGCTCATGGTGCCTGGTGCTATCGGAGCTGGCGTCGTTCAAATCAACCTGCTGATCGATATCGTTATCGCTTCTATATTGCCAACCGGCGCTATTTCATTGCTCTATTATGCTGATCGTATAAACCAACTGCCTTTGGGCGTTGTCGGCGTAGCTGTTGGTACCGCGCTGCTACCGCTTTTGTCGAAGCAGATTCGTGCGGGAGAAGATCACGAAGCTCTAAACAGCATGAACCGCGCGATTGAAATTGCGCTCCTGTTTACCATTCCAGGCGCTGCGGCATTACTGATAATCGGTCATCCCATTGTGAGCGTTCTTTTTGAGCGCGGAGCCTTTGATTCCACAACGTCTATAGCGACTGCGCAGGCCTTAATGGCCTATGCGATTGGGTTACCTGCCTACGTCCTGATAAAAGTATTGGCACCTGGCTTTTTCGCGCGGCAGGACACGGCCACGCCTGTCAAAATCGCTATTCTGTGTGTTTTGATAAATGTGGTTCTTAACCTGACACTTATTCAGTTCTTGGCGCATGTTGGCATTGCGTTAGCCACAGCGATCTCTGCCTGGATTAACGCGCTTCTTCTGGTGACCCTCTTACAGAAACGGGGTCAGTTTCAAACTGACAGTCGGCTAAGGCAAAGAACGGTACGAATTATTTTGGCAGCGGCCGGGATGGCTGCTGCGCTTTGGTTCGCTTTTTCCGGACTCCAGACTTTCTATGCGGATGGCCCGGCAGCACAAATTTTGGTTCTCGCCATTCTCGTGTTCGGCGGTATGGCATTTTATTTTGCACTGGTTGTGCTGTTCCGCGCAGCCTCGCTAGAAGACGTAAAATCTTTATTGCGTCGCAAGGAGAACGACAAACCCTCCGCTGCTTGACCAAGAGTTGTAATAGCGGGATAACCCGGCCCAAGAGAAAGGGAAGTCATGGCGCGCGTATTTTCAGGGGTTCAGCCCACCGGCAATCTACACTTGGGGAACTATCTGGGTGCGATACGGAATTTTGCCCGTCTTCAGGACGGCAACGAGTGTCTCTATTGCGTCGTCGATATGCATGCCGTCACTGTATGGCAGGATCCCGAAGAGCTTGCGAAAAATACGCGTGAAGTGACCGCCGCTTTTCTTGCTGCTGGCATAAATCCTGACTCCCATATCATTTTCAATCAAAGTCGCGTGCCCCAGCATGCGGAGATTGCCTGGATCTTTAACTGTGTCGCCCGAATGGGATGGCTAAATCGCATGACCCAGTTTAAGGAGAAGGCGGGTAAGCATCGCGAGAATGCCAGTGTCGGGTTGTATGTCTATCCCAATCTAATGGCCGCTGATATTCTGGCCTACAAGGCCACCCACGTGCCGGTAGGTGAAGATCAGAAGCAGCATCTGGAACTTGCGCGCGATATTGCACAAAAATTTAACAATGATTTTGGGACAGAGTGTTTTCCTATCGTCGAGCCGCTGATCCTTGACGCTGCAGCACGCGTAATGAATCTTCGGGATGGGCGTAAAAAAATGAGCAAGTCTGATCCATCAGATAATTCGCGTCTTAATTTGAATGATGACGCTGAAACAATCGCCCGCAAGATACGAAAAGCGCGGACAGATCCAGACCCTGTTCCCGATGGATCAGCTGAAGGCGGAAACAGGGAAAGTCGGCCTGAAGCATTTAATCTCCTGGAGATTTTTGCCGCATTGGCCGATAAGTCTATTTCAGACATTCAGAGAGACTTTGGCGGGAAGCAGTTTTCGGACTTTAAACAGGCGCTTGCTGAACTTGCGGTCGAAAAGTTGGGGCCGATTGGTAGCGAAATGCAGCGCTATGCGGATGACCCAGGATATATCGACTCAGTTTTGTCTGGTGGTGCGGAACGGGCTCGCGCAATCGCGACCCCAATACGCGATGAAGTTTATGACATCGTCGGATTCCTGAGGAATTAGATTCCTCCAGCCAGCCCTACAATATCCAATTTTTTATTCGATGGGATGTCGATGGATTAAACTGTTTCGCGGAAGATTTTTAACCATAAAAATTCGTTTTTGAGAAATTTTGGTACAGAAAGTCATCGAAAAATAATAATTCCGCATCCGAAATGACCCGTGACTTTGTGGGTGAATCAATGCGTTGTAAGATTCGGCGAATCATTCCTGTAAATCGCCCTTGATCTTAACACTTTCTTAAACGAAATATTGCCCTAGCGGATCTGTTAATCCGTTAACTAAACCGTGGGTCGGCGCCGCGGTTTTGATGCTGAAAAATGTATCGGATGTCCGGTAAAGGGGGGACCGGAATCGCCGGAGGGATGGACAATGACTAAAGCAGTCTGGTTGAGTGTATGGCGCGCATTGAATTTTGAACGTGTAGCATTAGTATTTACCGGTCTGAGTGTTGTTACTCTATATGCATTGGTGTTAACGCAGCCGCCAGCAACACCGCCGAAATCAGTAAAAAAGGAATCGACTTCCGATCATGCCGGAATTCGCCCATTGAGCGATTCTGAATGGCAGCGGGAAACGAAACGGTCTGCGGTAAAGCCGATTGGTGTTCTGTCTATCGCACCTACTAAAAAGCTTAAAAAGGTATTTGACCAAATTGGTTACCGGCTAGATACCGTCAGAACCAACCAGCGCGTTCCGCGCCTATTTTTAGCTACATTGCCCAAAGACCTGCCTGAAATACGGCAACCGACAGAACGGAAGAACGTTTTCGTTATGATGACGCTGCCATTGGTGTTGCACGTAAACGAATTAATTTTGCAAACACGGTCTCAACTCAAAGCAATTCAACGAAAACAACAGAGTGGCCAGGCCATTTCGATTGAAGATCAACGATACCTGGAAAAAGTGGCAGAAGAGTACGGACTCGAAAAACCGCTTGTCGCCGATCTCTTGAAACGGGTGGATATAATTCCACCGTCTCTCGCTCTTGCGCAATCCGCTGAGGAAAGTGGATGGGGCACGTCGCGATTTGCCCGCGAGGGTAATGCCCTCTTCGGTCAACGGACCTGGCGCAGTACGACCGGGATCATTCCAAAAAAACGGGAAGACGGCAAAAAATTCAAAGTCAGAGTATTTGACCACCTTCTTGATGGCGTTAAGGCGTATGCACGCAACCTGAATGGACATCCTTATTATAAAAATTTCCGGAATTTACGAGCGGAGATGCGCGAGACCAAAGCTGGAAAAATTGACGGCATGAAACTGGCGGCAACCTTGCTGAGTTATTCAGAGCGCGGCGCGGACTACGTCAAGACGATCCAGGCTATTATCCGGATCAATCATTTCACTGTTTTTGATGAAGCGCGGCTTCTCGATAAGTTGGACAAGACGCTCCAGGATTTAACCAGTAAACCCAGTAGTCCTGACGCCTAGTTCCGGCCTGGCTTGGGGACAAGGAACTGCATTCCCAGCCAACGCCAACGCCCATCCTTCTCTAGCAGCGTGCAGTTCATGCGCGTGCGACCTGCGGGAAACGCCTGCAGCGCCCGCACTTCTATGCGTCGGTCGCCCAGCCGCTCGACATTAATCTTTCCCTGCCGTGTTGCGTAACAGGCCACGCGCGACAAACCCCGAGCGGATTCTTTATCGACCGTGAAACCAAACGGTGGCGGATTTTGCTTCCCCTTCAGATAAGGGTCCTGCGGAGTTACATCGCTAACCTTGAATGGTAGAGCGCGGATTGCCAGTCTAAAGCGCTGTACATCGCCAAACGCCTCGTTAAAAGCAAAACGCGGTAGGTACAAGAAATCCGAATTTTTATAGATAACGCCAGAATGTTGTCCAAAACCAACATCGAATCCAACCTCTCGGGTGATCTTACCGACGGCAAGGCTGTATTCCCCGTAGGGATAGGCGATCATTTTAGGCACGAAGCCAAGCTCTTTCTTGAAACGATCGTTAGAAGTTCTCAGATCTTCCAGATTTCGACTCTCTGATTCCATCGGCATGTGGAGATGCGATGCCGTTTGACTACCGATTGTAACGCCTGCTTTGACGAGCTCTCGAAGTTGATCCCATGACATATAGCCGGGAGTACGTCGGTCCAGCGGCTCTGTGGCGACAAAAAGAGTAAATGGAAGACCAGCTTTCTGTAGCATTGGCCACCCAACCCGATAGACCGATAAAAATGCGTCATCGATGCTAATTCCAACCGTTTTTTCAGGTAGTGCTTCGCCAGATCTGATTGCCGCTACAATTTCGGGGATCGGTTTAACAACATAATCGCCGTCTTTCAGTTCAGATAAATGTGCCTTGAACTGTTCAACGGTTGTATTCGTGTGTGGATATTTGCTTTCACCAAATCGGTGATACATCACGATAACGGCAGAATCCGCAGCAAATGCGCCCGCTGGCGCGAGTACCGCGAAAATTGCAAGAAAACAGAGTGCTACATGCCGTGCACTGCGGACTGCAGAGTTATACATCTAAGACAACCAACCCGGATCGTATTATTACCATTCTATGACAGAATTTTAAGCACGATTCGATAGTCTAATACCAACCCGGCTGCCTCATGATGGTGGCATCATGGGATTCGGGACCTCTTTATCACTAACAAGTGGAAAATTTCGAGAATCGAAAAGCTGGTAATGCCACCACTCATTGCGATAAAAATCCCACCCTGCCAAGGTCATAATCCCGAGAAGGATGAGCCGGTTTTGTTGTGCGATTTTCGAAATATCAGTGTTGCCGTGGTGGGATCTTGGCGTGAAAGCGTCAAATCCGGTTCCCATTTCAAGCGGCTGGCCTTCAGCCGTGATCAAGGTAAGATCAATCGCTGTGCCTCGGGAATGCGGCGAACCGCGCCGGGGGTCGGCAAGAAAATCCGGGTCGGGGGTGTGATCCCACAAAACCCACTGCGCTTCAGATGGGCGAAAGGCGTCGTAAATACGTATCCTAAAATCAAGTTCAGCAGCATAGATTATGGTTTTCTTGAGAGCATCCGCAGCGTCTTTATGCAGATAACAAATCGGCGTTTTGTACACTGGCTTGCCGGTAAAATTTCCGTCGGTAGCATAAAGAAGTTCAATATCGACATCATATTCGGGGGGCGCAATCTCGACGAGGTCCATTGGAATGGTCCCAATTTCAATTTTGATAACGATCTATTCTTCTCTCAAATCGCGCGAATCGGAAGATGAAGGTTCTTGGTATCGATACAGCCCTTGGGGCCTGCTCAGTTGCGATATGGGATGGAGTGGTGATAGCGAGCGACCATAAGATTATGGCGCGCGGGCATGTTGAGAAATTGATTCCTATGGCAGAGGCAGTGATAGCCCAATCGCCAGTGGAATTTGATGACTTGGACTTAATTAGTGTTTCAATCGGACCAGGTTCCTTTACCGGAATTCGTGCGGGTCTCGCTGCGGCAAAAGGTTTTGGACTGGGTCTCAATATACCGGTACACGGTGTAACGACGCTTGAAGCGGTCGCCTATGCGGCGTGTAAAGCGCGCAGTTCAGCGGCGCCATTGCCAATCGTGGTTGCACTTGAAACCAAACGGTCGGATTTCTATGTACAGCGCTTTGATCAGAGTGGATTGGCGATTAATCGGCCAGCCATCGGTTTAACCGAAGAAATCGTCAGTGAACTTCGCAAGGAGGAAGTTTGTTTGTGTGGCGACGGCGCCCCGCGCGTCCTCGCTTCCTTCGATGAACTCCAATCGAGCCTTATAGAAAATCTCGAACAAGTACAGCAGCCTTCGGCCGGCGACATAGCGGAAATCGCAGCAAATCGGTATGACAATCCTATCTCCGCGGAACCGCTTTATATTCATCCACCGGCGGCAAAGCTTCCGCAATCGAAGGGAAAATTACGACCGTGACCGCGCGTAAAAATATTGAAACGCTTAGAACGGCTGATATCGAAATTGTCGCGAAAATCCACGCAACCTGTTTCTTTGACGCTTGGGGACCCAAGATGATTCAACAGGTGTTAGATATGCCGGGGACGTTTGGTCTGGTCGCGCGGCGTGAAAATTACAGCTCAATTATCGGTTTCGCCCTGGCACGGGTGGCGGCCGACGAATGTGAGCTTCTGTCTCTCGGTGTGGAGTCCGAATATCGCGCGAATGGAACCGGCACTCAGCTTTTGCACGCCTCGATGGCACGCGCTATTGCCGAGCGGGCGAGATGGTTTTTTCTTGAAGTAGCCGAAGATAACGATGCTGCGCTTCGGCTTTATCGGGCACACGGTCTAACCAAGGTGGGTATTCGCCCGAATTATTACGAAAATTCTGATGGCAGCAAAACCAGTGCATTGACGATGCGTTGCGAATTACCGGCCTTTAAATGATCGCGCTTCAAGACTTTCTAATAATTAGTCGGTGAACCGAGTGCAAATTAGTTGATTCCGACGTTTCGTTTGGCTCGAACGATAAAATGGTATGACCGAGTTCGGTAACAGAAGCCGGTACGTTTTCGAGAGGCTCTTCACCCATAAGCAGGATTTCGGCAACATCGCCAGTTGCCATTTTTTCAATGAGGAGACGCGTTTTTACAAATGTCATCGGACAGACATCTTTTGTAATATCGAGAAAGTTTTTCGGTTTTCCAGTCATTTGGCTACAGGTACTGACCGAAATCAGCTCCAAAAAGGTCGCATCGTAACATAGGGTGGAGAAGCATCTGCGCCAATGGCTTAAAAAGTGCAAAATTAAATTTTGATCGTTGTCCCTTTTTGCAGGATTTCGTTATAGTGGGGCCCATGGCAAACGCAAACACTCCACCAAACTCCGAAAATTCCTTATCAAGCATTGAGAGCGCCTGTATTGAAAAGGGCATGAAGATGACGGACCAGCGCCGTGTGATTGCGCGCGTTTTGTCTGATTCGAAAGATCATCCCGATGTTGAGGATGTCTATCGCAGGGCCTCAAAAATTGACCCTAAAATTAGTATCGCGACGGTCTATCGGACCCTGCGATTATTTGATATCGCCAATATTATTGATCGCCACGATTTTGGTGATGGGCGGGCACGTTACGAGATTGCCGCAGAAGGGTCACACCATCATCATCTAATTGACATGAAAACCGGTCACGTTCTGGAGTTCGAAAATGAAGAACTTGAGAGCATCAAAAGGCGTATCGCACGTGAACTGGGCTACCGGCTTGTTGGTGAACGGCTTGAACTCTACGGAGTTCCTATCGGAACAGGCGACGAAACAGCGGATTCCGAAGACGAAAGTTAGACGGCAAACCGGTTCTGCCGCCATGTGCATGTTTAAATTTTCTTTGCGTCCATCGCATGGTGTCTTCGTGTGTCTGACGACCCATTCTCTGAACGGGAGGCGGACATGGATACCTTAGCCACTGATTTTGAGTCTTTTGCACCAGTAAGCGCCGGCAATCTAACGGTACGATTAGCAGATTCGCCCGAAGAAATCGCCGCAGCGCAATCGCTCCGTTATCGAGTGTTTTACGATGAAATGCGGGCTATTCCATCTCCGGAAATGAAAGCTCTTCGGTTAGATTTTGATTCTTTCGATGAGGTTTGTGATCACCTACTTGTTTTTTGCAAAGATCGGACGGATCTGCCGTGTGGCGTTGTAGGTACTTACCGGATCCTTCGACATAGTATCGCCAAGCGAAACCAAGGTTTTTATTCCGCCAATGAATTCGATCTAAAACCACTTCTTGAAGTGGATGGTGAAATTATGGAGCTGGGCCGGTCGTGTGTTGATCTCGAGTATCGAAATCGGCCCACCATGCAGCTTCTTTGGCAGGCAATTGCCGCCTACGTACAACATTATAAAATCGAAATTCTTTTTGGCTGCGCCAGTCTTGCGGGCACAGAGCCCGAAGAGTTGAAGCTACCCCTTTCCTATTTGTATCACTTCCATCTTGCTCCCGAGGAAATCCGGACCAGAGCAATTGAAAACCGCTATGTAGATTTAAACTGGATAGACAAAGAGGAAATTGAATTCCGTCCCGCATGGAAAACCCTGCCCCCATTAATTAAAGGCTATATTCGTCTCGGTGGATTTGTCGGTGACGGTGCCGTGGTGGATTCGCAATTCAACACAACGGATGTTTCGATCATCGTTAAGACCAAACTCATAACTGAAAAGTATTTTCGGCATTATGAACGTTCAGCAGACTGGTCGTCCGATCGCTAATCGTCTTAGCTCGCCATTTAGATCGGTGCTGAGACTCTCAGCGTATCTGACTTTGACGGCAGCTTTACTGCCTATTCAGGCATTGGCGGTCCTTTCGCGTACCCGCGCTTCAAAACTGACTCCCATACTTTATCACAGACTGTGTGCCCGAATTTTCGGGTTTCAGATCAATGTGCATGGGAAATTTTCCGGAACTGGGCCAACGTTATTTGTGTCCAACCATGTCAGCTATATGGATATTACGGTCTTGGGCTCACTGCTTGATGCTTCATTTATTGCGAAAGCTGAGGTTGCAAAATGGCCGCTATTCGGCCAACTCGCCAAGTTGGATGGTACCGTGTTTATTCAACGACGAAGCCCTCGCGCCGCAGAACAGCGGGATGAAATTTCAGGCCGATTGACAGATGGCGATAGCCTGATCCTATTTCCTGAGGGGACAAGCGCCGACGGACTACATGTTTTACCCTTTAAAAGCGCGTTATTTTCTGTTGCAGAGCGCCACGGTCGGGAGAACCCCCTCGCGATTCAGCCGGTTTCCATCTCATATACACATTTGGACGGAATTCCATTGAGCCGTTGCCTTCTACCGCATTTCGCCTGGTACGGTGAAATGACAATGGTGCCGCATTTGTTCACGCTTGTTGGTCTAGGACCGGTAACAATTGATGTAAAATTTCATGAGCCTGCATATAGCCATCAGTTTCAGACCCGAAAAGAAATGGCAGAATATTGCCATCGCGTTGTCTCTATAGGCGCCAGCCGCAACAATCGATTTGGTCTCCGACTTCCCCGTCCGAACGAAACGAACAAAAACGTAAGCCGGAGCAGACCTGCCTTTTCTTGACTAATGTCCCGACAATGTTACTGTCCACCGATGCCCTGACAGAAAATATCTGCGGTATGAAACGGCAGAAAAATGGGCTAGCACGAATTTTCGGATTGCTTCTTGGCGAAAAAGGTCTTTATCAAAAGCTACGGCTGTCAGATGAACGTCTACGATTCCGCCCGAATGGCAGACGTATTGTCACCAGAGGGTTATGTCGAGACGAAAGTCGCCGATGACGCCGATTTGGTGATTCTGAACACCTGCCATATTCGAGAAAAAGCAGCAGAAAAAGTTTATTCCGAGCTCGGAAGGCTACGTGATTCAAAGGACGGCGGGAAGATGATCGCTGTGGCAGGTTGTGTAGCACAAGCTGAGGGCGATGAAATCCTGCGGCGTGCGCCTTACGTGGATCTCGTCGTCGGGCCGCAGAGCTATCACCGTTTGCCCGCACTGATCGCCGATTCAGCGTTAGACAAAAAGTCCGCAAAGTCATCCCGGGTTGTTGATACGGAGTTTCCTGCCGAATCGAAATTCGATTTTTTGCCAAAAGCAAATGTAAACGGACCTTCGGCTTTTCTGACAATTCAAGAAGGGTGCGATAAATTTTGCGCATTTTGTGTGGTTCCCTATACCCGCGGTGCAGAATATTCGCGCCCGATGCACGCTGTCCTGGATGAAGCAAAACAGCTTGTTGAAGACGGCGTCGTTGACATTACTTTGCTCGGTCAAAACGTGAACTCCTACCATGGCGATGAGAGCGGGCTTTCGGGGCTGATCTGGAAACTTAGTGAAATCGGCGGATTGGAACGCATTCGATATACGACATCGCATCCGCGTGACATGGATGACCAATTAATAGCGGCTCATCGTGATATACCGGAGCTTATGCCTTATCTGCATTTACCGGTTCAGTCGGGATCTGATGCCATTCTCGCTCGCATGAATAGACAGCATGTTGCGGAAGATTATTTAGATATTATTGAAAAGCTAAAGATGGCACGGCCTGATCTGGCATTGTCGTCCGATTTTATTGTGGGTCACCCTGGCGAGACGGAGGAAGATTTTGCGGCAACTTTGGCTTTGATCGAAACTGTTGGTTACGCACAAGCCTATTCCTTCAAATACAGCAAGCGACCCGGAACTCCCGCTTCTGATATGGACGATCAAGTTCCCGAGGATATCAAGTCTGAGCGCTTGGCCAGGTTGCAGGGTTTGCTTAATCAGCAACAAATCACATTTAATAATAACTTTGTCGGAGAGCGAATTCCGGTTTTGTTTGATCGCCGCGGCAAGCTTCCTGATCAATTGGCTGGCAGAAGCCCCTACATGCAGGCAGTTCATGTAACATGCATGGACCCCATTCAAGCGGACGCCATGTTTGGAAAAGTTGTGACCGTTGAAATTACAGGTGCTCATGCAAACTCTTTGTCGGCTTCCGTGATAAAAGAGAATGGGTTTGCTGTCGTTGGGGCGATGGAGGCAGCGAGCGCTTGAGTTCCAAAATTACAATGGGAAGTCGAACAGTTCCTTCGGTATCAGAATCCGAGAACTCCACGGTATTGCGGTTCGCTGACAATCGACTTCTTTCCTTGCTGTTTGGCGAACATGACCGACACCTGGCACGCATCGAAGAGAGTTTCGACATTCGGATATCTTCGCGGGGAAACAGAGTTTCCCTGGCGGGTGACGAAACCGGGGTGGCGCTCGGCACCAAAACATTAAATGCCCTTTATCGACGTTTGGAAAAGAATTTGCCTGTAGATCCAGCAGAAGTAGATGCAGCAATACGTTTGGCCGGCGATACCAGAACGAATGGTGGGGAGAAATCCAATATGGCCAGCGATATTTCGATCCGGACTTCGAAGGGTCTCATTACTGCCCGGTCACCCGGTCAGCTTGATTACATGAAAGCGCTGGCCCACGAGCAGATGGTTTTCGGCATCGGGCCCGCCGGAACCGGAAAAACCTATCTTGCTGTTGCGACGGCGGCCTCAATGCTTATCACGGGCCAGGTAGATCGAATCATTCTTTCACGGCCTGCCGTGGAAGCGGGAGAGCGCTTGGGTTTTCTCCCCGGCGACCTGCGCGAAAAAATCGATCCTTATTTAGCACCGCTATATGATGCTCTGTACGATATGCTGCCAGCCGATCAAGTCTTGAACAGGTTGAATTCGGGAGAAATTGAAGTTGCGCCATTGGCTTTCATGCGCGGTCGAACGCTTTCTCATGCCTACGTTATTTTGGACGAAGCACAAAACGCGACGAAGACACAAATGAAAATGTTTCTCACCCGTATTGGGGAAGGATCACGAATGGCCATTACAGGTGATCCCAGCCAGGTTGACCTGCCGTCGGGAACGATCTCGGGATTAACGCATGCGGTCGATACGCTAAACCAAATCGATGACGTAAGCGTTATAAGATTTAATAGTGCCGATGTTGTTCGTCATCGCTTGGTGACCAAGATCGTAAAAGCTTATGAAAATGATGACAAAAAGCATCAGGGTAAAGGCGGTGCGAAAGCGAAAAAATGACTTCAGATTTCGCTGATTCATTTTCTGTTGTGGTCGAGACACGAAGCGCTAGGTGGGAGGAGCTCGTTCCACATGCACGGGACCTGTGCAACCAGGCGGTTTCTGCCGCGTTCGGTGTTGCCGAAGTCGCGACAGAAGGCGCGGAGGTGAGCGTTGTCCTGGCAGATAACTTATTCGTTCAGTCCTTAAACAAATCCTGGCGAAAACAGGATAAACCGACAAACGTACTTGCTTTTCCATGTGCGGAACCTGGCGCCAATCACGAATCAGTTCACTTGCTTGGCGATATTGTGGTGGCCGACAGCGTTGTCGAAAAAGAAGCCCGCGAACAGGGAAAGACGTGTGCTCAACATTTAGCCCATATGGTTGTTCACGGTACACTTCATCTTCTTGGATTTGATCACCTGTCGGATGAAAAAGCCCAAGATATGGAGGCATTGGAAACGCAGGCTTTGGCGGCACTCAATATTAAGGACCCTTATTCGATGGATAGGGTGTAGAAATAGAAATGTCCGACGCTAAGAAGCCACCCATGGAAAGCGCTGCTACTCGCGGTACGCCGCCTGCCGACGTCGCCGTCACAGGTGGCGTGGCGGACTGGTTTCGTCGAATTTTTGGTTTGCGCAACGGCGGCGATTTACGCGGCACCATTGAAGAACTCATAGAGCAAGAGGATACCGGCGAACTGCCGGCCTCTAAAGATGAGCTGACGTTGTTGCGAAACATCCTAAATCTTCATGGTCTCACTGTTTATGACATTATGGTGCCCCGCGCCGATATTGTGGCTGTGGATATTGATATTTCTCTGGCTGAACTCGTTCGCATTATGAGCGAAGAGGCCCACTCGCGAATTCCGGTTTATCGGGGAACGCTCGATGATATCGCCGGCATGGTTCACATTAAGGATGTGCTGGCTTGCTGGAATCGTGAACAAAAAGTCTCACTCGGAGAAATTGTAAGGTCCGTTTTATTTGTCGCACCGTCGATGCCAATTCTTGAGTTACTGCTGCAAATGCGCGTTAACCGGGTTCATCTTGCGCTGGTGGTAGATGAGTTCGGTGGCATTGACGGAATGGTGACTATTGAAGACCTCGTCGAAGAAATCGTGGGTGAAATCGAAGACGAGCACGATGATGACGATACGCCACGCATGATCGAACGAACCGACGGAACGTTCGAAGCAGATGCCAGAGTCCCTGTAAAAGAATTTGAGGACAAACATGGCGAGTTTCTGTCGGAGCAGGAGCGGGAAGAAGATATCGATACGTTAGGTGGCCTGGTATTCTTTTTGGCTGGGCGCGTTCCCGTACGGGGCGAGATTGTTCGGCATGACTCAGGAATTGATTTTGAGGTTCTTGATGCTGACCCGCGTCGAATTCGTCGCCTGCGCGTATGCCGTCCATCGGGTGACACAAAATAATGGCGACCTCATTCCCTGATCCGACTGGGGATCGATGGGATTGGTTTTCAGATGCCGCAGAAAAACTAGGAAGCCGAACAGGCTGGTCTCGCCGAGGGCTGGCCGTTGGTCTGGGAGTGATCGCAGCAGCGGCGCTGCCCCCGATTCACGCAGTGCCTGTGCTGCTCGTTTCGTTTCCCTGCTTGATTTGGCTTATTAACGGCGCACCAAACTGGAAGCGGGCGTTCTGGGATGGCTGGTGGTTCGGTTTGGGTCACTTTACAGCTGGCTTATACTGGATTGCTCATTCTCTTCTCGTCGACCTCCGATTCGCCTGGCTCATTCCATTCGCTGTTCTTTGCATACCCGCGGTGATCGGATTTTATATCGGTGCAGTTACCGCCCTGGCACGTCTGGCACCCGCAGGCGTCTCTAGAACAGTTGTCTTTGCAGCACTGTGGACCTGCTTCGAGTGGTTACGCGGTCAGCTTTTTACCGGATTTCCATGGAATTCTATTGGTTCCGTTTGGGCTTTTTCCGATATTGCCATGCAGTTGGCAGCTTATGTCGGCATTTTGGGACTTGGATTGCTGACCGTATTTGCGTCAGCGTCTCTTGCAACTATTGCTAAAAGAAAACCCACTGTTCGCTGGCGTCAGCTAATCCCATTTATTGCAAGCGTCGTTATTTTGTTCGGTGTCGGTGGTTTGCGGCTTACGGTTGGGGAGCCGGTGCAATTTGAACAAAATACGCATCTTCGGATTGTTCAGCCCAATATTCCTCAAAGGCTAAAATGGTTGCGTTCTCGCCGCGATGAACACCTCCAGAATTATCTCGATCTTTCAAGGGGTTCCTCAGACCGACCGATTACACTTCTCATTTGGCCCGAAACAGCGGTTCCCTTCGTTATGACGCGCGATGCAAAGTACCGAAAAATTTCCGCGACAGCTGCTCCCGAAAATGGATTGTTGCTAACAGGATCGGTGCGCACAACTGACCGGAACGTAAAACCTTTCAAAATTTGGAATAGTCTTCATGCGGTCTCACCACGCGGCGAAATCGTTATGACCCATGACAAATTTCATCTTGTTCCCTTTGGTGAATACATCCCATTTAGCAGATTTTTGAAAACCCATTTAGGACTTGAAAAAATCACTGCTGGTCGGACGGATTTCTCGCCCGGTCCCGGTCCACGGACTATAAAATTGATGAATATCCCGTCTTTTAGCCCTCTCATTTGCTACGAAGTAATTTTTCAGGATGGGATTATTGGACCGGGAGAACGGCCAAAATGGTTGCTGAACATCACAAATGACGCGTGGTTTGGTACAAGTTCAGGTCCATTTCAGCATTTCGCGATGGCACGTTTCAGGTCTGTTGAACAGGGATTGCCATTAATTCGAGCGGCGAACACGGGAATTTCGGCTGTTATCGATCCTTACGGTCGCGTTATCCGAAAATTGTCACTGAATACACGGGGCAAAATCGATTCTGCCCTACCCAGCCCCCTGCGCAAAAAAACGCTTTACAGCAGTGTGGGCGACATGCCGGTCTTGATCATAGCAATAACCGTTATAATCGCACTGATTTGGCGCCGCCGCAGGGACGATCAGCCATAAATATCGTTTCTTAATTTTATTTCAAAAATATTACAGCTTTGGTTATGCACACGATTGCATTACCACCTAAAACGTGTTTTAAGGGATATAAGGGCGAGAAAGAAACCCGGATTGGTTGAATAGCTGATATATTGTGAGCATATCAAAAGACTAAAAACAATGGTCCAAATTGTATCACGGGCATTAATAAAATAGGGTGTTAGAATGGCAATGAATTTAGCTGCAGATCCCCCGGAACGTCGTGGGCGTCGCGGTCGCCGGAGTGGACCTCACCCGGTAGACATTCACGTTGGAAGCCGTGTGCGCATGCGTCGCACGCTTTTAGGCATGAGCCAGGAAAAACTTGGTGACGCGCTAGGTCTGACGTTCCAGCAGGTTCAAAAATATGAAAGAGGTGCGAACCGTATTGGCTCGAGCCGACTTTTTGAAATAAGTCGTATCCTCGATGTGCCGGTATCGTTCTTTTTTGAAGAAATGTCGGCCGAAGCGGCATCCGCAACTTCAATTGCGGAAACGGGTGATGCACCAGCTGCCGAATCAGAGGAATTTCAGCGCGATCCCTTGGCAAAACGCGAAACGCTGGAGCTTGTCCGTGCCTACTATCGGATTACAGATCCACGCGTTCGCAAACGTGTTTTCGAATTGACTAAATCGATTGCGTCGGACACTTCTGTTTCCGACTAGAGCTTATCTGGAGATCGGAAACGCCATTCCTATCGGATGTGGCGGTTTCCGATTTCTACCTTGCCCCCTTGACTGATAAGGGGATTTGCCACAAAACCCCGCCAGATGATTTTTTATCCCGCTTTGCAATGTTGCATCGTCGGTAACGTTATAGTGGCTAAGTCTCGGACAATGTTGCCGGCTAGCTCTGTATCAACCCTGACAGGAGGGTGAGAAATTGCCAAAAGGCACCTATCTTTTTACCAGTGAATCCGTTTCCGAGGGGCATCCCGATAAAGTTTCAGACCGCGTTTCCGACGCCGTGTTAGATACGTTTCTAGCAGCCGACCCGCTTTCTCGCGTCGCCTGTGAGACGCTGTGCACCACAAACAGAATTGTTCTAGGTGGCGAAGTGCGTGGCCCAGACTCAATAACTAAAGAACTTTTGGAGCAGGTTACGCGCGATGCGGTAAAAGATATTGGCTATGAACAGGATGGATTTCACTGGAAAGACGCTTCGGTAGAGATACATCTTCACCAGCAGTCTTCCGATATTGCACAAGGTGTCGATGCGAGCGGCAACAAGGATGAAGGTGCAGGCGATCAGGGAATTATGTTTGGTTATGCCTGTACCGAAACCGAAGAATTGATGCCCGCGCCCATCCAATTTTCTCATGCAATATTGAAGTCAATGGCCGAGACCCGCCATTCCGGCGCGGACAAGGGGCTCGGGCCGGATTCTAAAAGTCAGGTAACACTTCAATATGTAGACGGAAAACCTGTAAAAGCGACTTCCGTCGTTGTGTCGACACAGCACGCAGAAGAACTTTCTACTGAACAGGTACGAGAAATCGTCCGGCCGCACGTATTAAAATGCCTGCCTGAAGGTTGGATGTGCGATGAAGCGGAGTTCTACGTAAATCCAACCGGCCGATTTGTTGTCGGCGGCCCGGACGGAGATTGCGGCCTAACCGGCCGTAAAATTATCGTCGATACATATGGTGGTGCAGCACCGCATGGCGGTGGTGCTTTTTCGGGTAAAGATCCGACGAAGGTTGATCGTTCAGCGGCGTATGCTGCGAGATACGTTGCAAAGAACGTTGTCGCCGCAGGTCTCGCCGAACGCTGCGTGATCCAGCTTTCATATGCTATCGGCGTTGCGAAACCCCTTTCAGTTTACGTTGATACCGGCGGAACAGGTACTGTGGATGAGGACAAACTGTCGGATGTCATTCAGGGCGTCGTTGATCTTTCGCCACGTGGGATTCGGGAGCATCTTAATTTGAGTCGCCCGATTTTTGCCCGGACTTCGGCGTATGGACATTTTGGACGCACACCTGACGACGATGGCGGGTTTTCCTGGGAGAAAACAGACCTCGTTGATGATTTGAAGGCTGCTTTCGGCTGACAATTCACCGAACACTATACGGGCGGCGGAAGGGCCGACCGCTGCGGCGGGCACAGCAGGCGCTCATCGACGAGTTTTTGCCATCTGTCGAAATTACTCTTTCGACGGAGGAAGGCTCGCTAGATCCCTATGATCTCTTTCCTGAATCTGTTGAGGAAATATGGCTTGAGATCGGATTTGGCGCTGGTGAACATTTAACGCAGCAGGCGATTACGAACCCGACGGTTGGATTTATCGGCTGCGAGCCCTTTATAAATGGCGTCGCCCGTCTTTTGGCGAACGTTTCAGAAAACAATATGAGTAACGTCCGAATTTTCAGGGACGATGCGCGTTTGCTGATGCGAGCAATACCAGATCAATGTATCGAGCGCACATTCGTACTATTTCCTGACCCTTGGCCCAAAACACGGCACCACAAGCGGCGTATTGTTTGTCCCGAAACGATCGAGTCGTTGTGCAGACTTATGCCAGTTGGGTCGGAGTTTCGGATTGCAACGGATGATCGCAGTTATAAAGAATGGATTCTACAATATATGCTCGCTGCCGAGGGCTTTAAATGGCGTGCGCAACGACCTTCAGATTGGCGCACAAGACCAGATGACTGGCCTGAGACGAGATACGAGAGAAAGGCCCACGCAGCAGGGCGTCAATGCAGCTATTTTATGTTTGATCGCTGTTCCTGATTTCACGTCGCAAAAAGCTTGCGGTGGCAGATAAAAACAAGATATATAGCAGCCAATTACATTCCTGTGGTTTTTGTAAGAGCCGGTTATTTGGGAGTGGGCCAGCGGCCCACTTTTTTTATTAGCTCCTCTTGGAACCCGGGTGCCACGAATGGGTAAGCACATTAGCGCAAACGGTACAAAACTAATCGAGAAGTTGATTGATCCGTCCATCATCGATTCGGGTTATGACGTCGTTCGGGTGCAGTTTTTGGACGAGCGAAAAAAGACACTCCAGATTATGATTGAGCGCCGGGATCGGCGTTCCGTTACCGTTGACGACTGTGCCGCCGTCAGCAGGATTGTGTCGACATTGTTGGATGTCGAGGATCCAGTGCCCGGCCGCTATACACTGGAAGTCAGCTCGCCAGGAATTGATCGGCCGCTCGTCAAGGTTGGTGATTACGAGCGCTATACGGGATTTGAGGCAGCGGTTGAGACTAATCGTCCGCTAGACGGACGCAAGAAATTTCGTGGCAGGATCTCTGGAGTTGAGGGAACGAGTATTCGGATGGAGTGTGAAGGGGAATATGCTGAGCTGCCATTTGAAGAAATCAGGCGAGCATCGCTTGTTATAACTGATGAGCTAATAGAAGCAGCGCGCCGCGAAGCGAGCGCAGCTGGACAGACGGAGCATTAGGATGGATTTGGAAAACGATACAATTGTAGGTGCCGGATTTGATCGCGGTGAATTATTGCAAGTAGCCGAGGCCGTGGCCAGGGACAAAGGCATCGAGTCCGAAGAAGTTGTTGAAGCGATGGAGCAGGCAATTCAAAAAGCAGCTCGGTCGAGATACGGTCATGAAAATGATGTTCGGGCGGAAATTGATCGTAAATCGGGCGAAATTAATCTGGCCCGATATATGGAGGTGGCGGATCCGGTTGAGAATGAGGCCATGCAAATTTCCGTCGAGGATGCAAAGCGGTTGAACCCCGATGCGGAAGTCGGCGATTTTCTGTCTGAGGAATTACCTCCCGTTGATTTTGGCAGGATCGCTGCTCAGACGGCAAAGCAGGTCATCGTTCAAAAAGTTCGCGAGGCGGAACGCGCACGGCAATATAACGAATATAAAGACCGCGTTGGTGAAATCGTAAACGGTATTGTCAAACGGGCAGAGTTCGGCAACGTCACAGTCGATCTCGGCAGAGGTGAAGCTGTTCTCCGCCGCGATGAAATTATTCCGCGCGAGACATTTCGGCCCGGTGACCGTGTTCGCGCCTATATCTATGATGTACGCGAGGAAACTCGTGGCCCACAGATATTTTTATCCCGGACTCATCCGCAGTTTATGGCTGGTCTTTTTAAGCAGGAAGTGCCGGAAATTTATGATGGAATAATCGAATTGAACGCTGTTGCCCGGGACCCTGGCAGTCGTGCGAAGATCGCTGTTACATCAAATGACTCAAGCATTGATCCCGTTGGCGCCTGTGTTGGAATGCGCGGCAGCCGCGTACAGGCCGTTGTCGGCGAGCTGCAGGGAGAGAAGATCGATATCATCCAGTGGTCTCCTGATCCCGCAACCTTCATTGTTAACGGGCTGGCACCCGCTGAGGTCGCGAAAGTCGTTCTCGATGAGGAGGCGAACCGCATTGAAGTTGTCGTGCCCGATGATCAACTCAGCCTTGCTATCGGCCGACGGGGGCAGAATGTGCGTCTGGCATCGCAGTTGACGGGCTGGGATATCGTTATTTTGACCGAAGAGGAAGAATCCGAACGGCGACAAGAAGAGTTTCGGGCCAGGTCGCAAATGTTTATCGATGCATTGGAGGTCGATGATGTGTTGGCCCATCTCCTTGTTACCGAAGGATTCTCGTCAGTTGAGGAAGTTGCTTTCGTGCCAATAGAAGACCTTCTCGCGATCGAAGGGTTTGACGAGGAGCTATCAGAAGAACTTCGCAATAGGGCCCATATCCACCTCGCGGAAAAGGAAGAAGAGTATGCCAACCGTCGGAGCGAATTGGGCGTTACCGACGATCTGATGGAAGTCGAGGGTCTAACGGGTGCAATGATTGTGACGCTCGGTGAGGCAGGTATCAAAACGCGCGACGACCTTGCTGATCTTGCCGGTGATGAACTCAGCGCCGCCGAAGATGGCCTTCTTCGTGAATACCAATTGTCTGAGGAGGAAGCGAACCAGATTATTATGGCTGCCAGAGCACACTGGTTTGACGATGAAGAGGAGTCTAACGAAGAAACGGACGAGGAAGTAGCCGATTCAGAAACACCCGCAGAAGACGCGGCCGGCGAAGAGCCGGTTGCCGATGCTTAGGTCGGTCACGATGAGGTCCTACAGAAAATGTATTCGACTCAAATCGATCGACAAAAACCAGCTTCCACTGACAGGCGAAACACGGCTCGTGAACGGCGGTGTTTCGTTACCCGTATTCGGCGTCCAACTGACGAGCTAATTCGTTTCGTTGTAGCACCAGACAATACTATCGTTCCAGATTTGGCTGAACGTTTGCCGGGTCGCGGATTTTGGCTTTCTTCGACTCGTGAAGTCGTTGATGTGGCGTGCGCCAAACACCTGTTCGCGAAAGTTGCAGGACGTCAAGTCACCGTTCCTGGCGATCTTTCGAGTGAAATCGAACAGCAGCTTCGTGAAAGAGGACTCAATTTATTGGGTATGGCCAGGAGAGCAGGCGAAGCCATTGGTGGATTTCAGAAGGTAATTTCTTTTTTGAATAAGGGTGTCGCATCAGTCATTTTATGTGCCCGTGATGCGGCGGAAGATGGTCGCAGTAAAATTTTGGCAGCGGCGCCAAACGCGTCGATTGTTGATATATATACCGATGATGAGCTCGGAAGCGTTTTCGGGCGGGACAGAACGGTGTATGTAGCGGTGGCGCAACAAGCGCTCGGAGAGCGTATAGTGCGTGAGTCAAAACGGTTGGCGGGTTTCCGCCTCGCGGAAACGGTATGAAGGTTTGGAAATATGAGTGATGAAGGCGAAGGCAAAAAGGGCGTCCTGAAAGCACGCCCAGGCAAACTTGAACTCAAAAAGACCGTTGATGCTGGTCAGGTGCGCCAGAGCTTTTCGCATGGCCGTACGAAATCGGTCGCTGTTGAGGTTCGCAGAAAAAGGACATTCACGCAGGGCGCTGGTGGCTCTATGGAGGAGGTCAAGCGGAAGGCTGCAGCAAAAGAAGCCGACGAGGCGGAAACAGCGAAGAAAGTTGAAACCGAAACTCCAGAAACCCCCGAGGACGAAGAGGCAAAAAGCCCAACCGTCCTTCGTACGCTAACGGAGCAAGAAGCGGCTGCCCGTGCTCGCGCATTGGAGGGCGCCCGTGCGGATGACGGTGGGGCCAATAAGATTCTTGAACAAACGACGGAGACCGCTGAAGCGCGTCGCGCGGCTGCAAAGGCTGAAGAAGATGCCCGCAAGGTTGAAGAAGAAAAACGCCAGGAAGAAGAGCAGTTACGGCGAGAGGAAGAAGAAAAGCGGAAGCTTGAAGAAGAGGAGGCTGCAAAGCGCGCTGCTGAACAAGCGGCGAAACTTGAGGAACGCATGGCCAACCGCGAGGCGGCCCTAGACACAACGAAAATCGAAGCGGAAGAAAAAGAGGAAAGTCGGAACAAACGCGCAGCCCGGCCGGAGAGGCGCCCCAGCGCGAGACGAACGGAACCGCGGCGACGTGCAGGTAAATTGACGGTGGCGCAGGCGCTAAATGATGATGAGCGCGTGCGAAGCCTCGCTTCTGTGCGCCGTGCCCGAGAACGTGAACGACGCAATACGCGCGTCCAACCGCAGGAGGCCGTAAAGATTGTGCGCGATGTTGTTGTACCCGAAACAATTACGGTACAGGAACTTGCGAACCGTATGACGGAGCGCGGTGTCGATGTTATCAAAAGTCTGATGAAGCTCGGCGTTATGGCGACGCTGCAGCAAACCATTGATGCCGATACAGCGGAACTGATCGTTGCCGAATTTGGACACAACCTCCAACGCGTCAGTGAGGCGGATGTCGAAATTGGACTTAAAGGAGAAGAGGACGCCGAAGAGACCTTAAAATCGCGAGCACCTGTAGTGACCGTTATGGGGCACGTCGATCATGGCAAGACATCATTGCTCGATGCGCTGCGTTCGACGGATGTGGCGGCAGGCGAGGCCGGGGGCATTACCCAACATATCGGGGCCTATCAGGTTGAAATTGCTTCCGGTGACAGAATCACATTCATTGATACGCCAGGCCATGCCGCGTTCACATCGATGCGCGCACGCGGTGCGAACGTAACGGATATCGTAATCCTGGTTGTGGCGGCAGATGATGGGATCATGCCACAGACGATCGAAGCAATCGATCATGCCAAGGCGGCGGAAGTTCCGATTATCGTCGCGATCAACAAAATCGATCGGCCAAATGCTGACGCGACGCGCGTTCGCAATGAGCTCCTGCAACATGAACTGGTTGTTGAGGAGATGGGTGGTGACATTCTCGCGATTGAGGTTTCCGCCACAGAGAAGACCAACCTGGATAAACTCGAAGAGGCAATTCTATTGCAGGCTGAGCTGCTTGAATTGAAGGCTAATCCCGACCGACCAGCGGAGGGCGTTGTCGTCGAAGCCAATCTGGAAACCGGGCGTGGCGCCGTCGCAACAATGTTAATTCAGCGCGGCACTTTATCAGCTGGGGACATCGTTGTAGCTGGCGCGGAATGGGGGCGCGTTCGAGCTATTTCCGGTCATGACGGCAATTCTATTGAAGGGGCAGGCCCAGCGCAGCCTGTTGAAATTATGGGATTGAGCGGCGCACCTTTGGCAGGTGATGAGTTTGCCGTCGTAGAAAATGAGCAGCGGGCACGTGAAATCACAGAGTTCCGATCGCGCCGTGATCGTGCGCAGAAATCGGCCGCCGCGCCGCGCGGGACGCTTGAACAGATGTTCCTCGAAATCGAGGCAGGTCAACTTCAGGAACTACCAATTGTTGTTAAAGCGGATACCCATGGTTCCGTAGAAGCGATAATCGGGAGCCTCGAAAAGATTGGAACGGAGGAGGTAACCGCGCGCGTCCTCCATTCGGGTGTTGGCGGCATTAATGAGTCCGATGTCAGCTTGGCGCAGGCATCCAATGCATTCATCGTTGGTTTTAATGTTCGCGCTAATTCCCAGGCGCGTGACTTCGCCCGTAAGGAAAGTGTCGATATCCAGTATTATTCGGTGATCTATAATCTCCTCGACGATATACGGGATATGATGAGCGGCCTGTTAACACCGGAAAGCAAGGAAACCTTCCTTGGAAATGCCGAAATTCTTGAAGTCTTCAATATTAGCAAGGTCGGAAAGATTGCTGGCTGCAAGGTGACCGAGGGTATGGTTAAACGCGGTGCCGCTGTGCGGTTACTCCGTGACAATGTTGTTATTCATGAAGGAAGTCTTGGTACTTTGAAGAGATTCAAAGATGAAGTCCGCGAAGTACGCGATGGCATGGAATGTGGCATGGCGTTCGAAAATTACCAGGACATCAAGACCGGCGACATTATCGAGTGTTTTGATGTCGAAGAGGTTGCTCGCTCACTCTAGGGCGTAAATTCCGATTGGTAGCGGCGGAGACGCTATGGCAAATCAGCGAGAAGGCGGGCCACGTGCGGGCCGGGAACGGACTCAGCGCCAGTTGCGCGTAGGCGAACTCATCCGGCATGCGCTTGTGGAAACGATTACACGTGGTGAACTGCGTGACCCCGACCTGGCAGGCGTTTCAATTACAATATCTGAAGTTCGGGTCAGTCCTGATCTTAAAAATGCGACTGCGTTCGTTATGCCGCTGGGGGGTAAAGAGGTCTCCAAAATTGTGTCAGCGCTCAAACGGGCAGCACCATTTTTGCGGCGGCAGGTCGGCGCGATAGCTTCGATGCGCTATATGCCCGCACTGAGCTTTGTTGCAGATGAAGCCTTCGACGAGGCAGATAAAATTGAATCTTTGCTTCGGTCCCAGAAAATTAAACAAGATATTTCCTCTGCTGATGCAGAGGGCACTGGCGGAAAAAACTAACCATGGCGCGAAAAAGGCGCGGGCAGCCAATCCATGGCTGGATATCCGTCGATAAACCCGAAGGTCGCACATCGGCACAGGTCACCGCACAGGTCAGAAAACTCTTAGACGCTGCGAAAGCTGGTCATGGAGGGACCTTGGATCCTATTGCAACCGGTGTATTGCCTATTGCTTTGGGAGAAGCAACCAAGACGGTTTCCTATGTTATGGATGGGAAGAAACGTTACCGGTTTACGGTCAGGTGGGGCGAGGAAAGATCAACTGACGATCGAGAAGGTGAAGTTACTTCGCAGAATGATCACCGGCCCGACCAAGAAGAAATTTTAGCGGTGTTGCCGGAATTCGTTGGTGTGATCGAACAGGTACCACCCAACTTTTCTGCTATCAAAGTAGATGGAAAACGCGCCTACAAATTGGCGCGTGCTGGCGAAGAGGTTTCAATAGCGAAACGGCAAGTCGAAATAGCTGAATTTTCTCTTGTTTCGATCCTTGATCGCGACAATGCCGTTTTTGAAGTTTCCTGCGGAAAAGGGACGTATATTAGAAGTCTCGCAAGAGATATGGCCCGAAGATTAAATACCGTCGGCCATGTTGCTGAACTTCGCAGAACTCAGTGCGGCCCCTTTTCTGAAAACGTTTCGATTTCGCTGGAATCTCTTGAAACTCTGGTGCATAGTGCGCCGCCTTCCGCCTACCTGCTTGCGGTTGAGACCGCGCTGGACGACATCCCGGCGCTGGCCCTAAGCGCAGACCAGGCCGATCACCTAAGACATGGGCGACCGGTAAGAACGCAGGATTTGGGAGGACATTCCTTAATTGATACCGGTTCGCTGGTTGAAGGGGATGTGCTGTGTGCCAAGGCTGACGGTCAGCCCGTGGCGCTCGCCCGGTTCGTTAGCGGTGAAATCCGCGCGGTTCGGGTTTTGAACATTTAGATATAGGAGAATTCGATGTCGATTACGCAAGAACGCAAGAGTGAACTCATTAAAGAGTTCCAACAAAGCGATGGCGACACCGGGTCGCCCGAAGTGCAGGTTTCGATTCTAACGGAACGTATCAACAATCTTACAGAACATTTGAAAGAACATCATAAGGACCACCATTCTCGTCGTGGCCTCCTTATAATGGTCGGTCAAAGGCGTAACCTGCTGGACTATCTAAAACGAAAAAATGACGCGCGGTATCAGGATTTGATCAAGCGTTTGGGTCTTCGTCGCTAGAAACGCCGAAGTCCCTAGTTGGTGCATCCGGCATGGGCCGGATGGCTTATGGTATCCCGATCAAAAAATATTCGAAGGGTGCCATGAAGCAGGGCAAATGGGCTGCTGCTTCGAGGTTGACGCGCATCCGGCGACGTCAATCAGCAAGGAAGGAATGAAATAAATGTTTTCTGAACATCGTAAAGAAGTGATGTGGGGCGGGCGCAAACTCGTCTTTGAGACGGGCAAGATTGCTCGCCAAGCCGATGGGGCCGTATTGGTCACCTATGGCGATACAATGGTTTTATGCACGGCCGTGGCGCAGAAGGCGCCGAAACCAGGCGTGGATTTTTTCCCGCTGACGGTCAACTACCAGGAAAAGACATTTGCCGCAGGAAAGATTCCGGGCGGCTTTTTCAAACGCGAAGGACGTCCCTCCGAAAAGGAGACGTTGACCTCACGTTTGATAGATCGGCCGATCCGGCCTCTTTTTGCCAAGGGCTTCCAAAACGAAACCCAGGTTATTTGTACCGTCCTGAGCCACGACCTGGAAAATGATCCGGACGTTGTCTCTATGGTTGGTGCATCTGCAGCTCTTACAATTTCCGGCATTCCGTTTATGGGCCCGATCGGGGGTGCCCGCGTCGGTTATATCGATGGTGAGTATGCGCTGAACCCACTTCCCGAAGATCTGGAAAAATCAGATCTCGATATGGTCGTTGCAGGTACCACCGATGCTGTTTTGATGGTGGAATCCGAAGCGAAAGAGCTTTCGGAGGAAATCATGCTTGGCGCTGTGGTGTATGCCCAGCAAGAGTTCCAGCCCGTCATTCAGGCGATCATCGAGCTTGCCGAAGAGTGCGCCAAGGAACCTTGGGATCTTCCGGAACCCGCACCAGAGAAAGCCGAATTGGCTGAGAAGCTTGCAGAAGTTGCCGAAGCCAGTATTCGTGAGGCCTACACTGAAACCGTCAAACAAGCGCGGGTCGAGAAAATTGCGGCAGCCAAAGAAGCCGCGATAGAAGCTCTGGATGTTGATGAAGATAGCGAGAAACTGCTCGGCGGTCTTTTGAAAGACCTCGAGAAAGATGTCGTCCGAGGCAATATCCTTGATACCGGCAACCGTATCGATGGACGCGATACTAAGACAGTTCGTCCAATCGTTGCAGAGGTCGGAATTTTGCCAAGATCGCACGGCAGTGCGTTGTTTACCCGTGGCGAAACTCAGGCGCTCGCGGTGGCGACGCTGGGGACAGGTCAGGATGAACAGATCATCGATGCCCTTGAGGGAGAGTATCGTGAGAACTTCATGCTGCACTACAATTTCCCGCCATATTCCGTCGGAGAAGCCAGCTTCTTGCGGTCTCCAGGACGTCGCGAAATCGGTCATGGCAAGCTGGCCTGGCGCGCGGTTCGAGCTGTACTGCCCAACAAAGATGACTTCCCTTATACAATTCGCGTGGTTTCCGAAATCACCGAGTCCAATGGGTCTTCATCAATGGCTACCGTTTGCGGCACATCCCTGTCCCTAATGGATGCCGGTGTTCCCATTACGCGTCCTGTTGCGGGAATTGCGATGGGACTCATCAAAGAAGACCGAGGTTTCGCGGTACTGTCGGATATTCTCGGTGATGAAGATCATCTCGGCGATATGGACTTTAAAGTTGCGGGCACCTCAGAAGGTGTTACGTCGCTGCAGATGGATATCAAGATCACAGGTATTACCGAAGAGATCATGAAAGTAGCGCTGGATCAGGCCTGCGATGGCCGTCAGCATATCCTTGGTGAAATGGCCAAGGCTCTGGACACTGCCCGTGACGATGTGAGCGACAATGCACCGCGCATAACGACCATGTCCGTACCCAAGGACAAGATCCGCGACGTGATCGGAACCGGCGGCAAAGTAATCCGCGAGATTTGCGAAGTTACCGGTGCCAAAATTGATATCGATGATGATGGTACGATCAAGGTTGCTGCCGTTACCGCGGAGTCCGGCACCGCAGCGGTTGATTGGATAAAAGGTATCGTGGCCGAGCCCGAAGTCGGAACCATCTATGATGGCAAAGTCGTCAAGGTGGTTGATTTTGGCGCATTTGTGAACTTTCTCGGTGCAAAGGACGGGCTGGTACATATCAGCGAGCTTGCTCCACAGCGCGTCGGAAAAGTAACAGATATCGTGAACGAGGGAGACCAGGTTAAGGTCAAGGTCCTCGCGGTAGATGATCGCGGCAAGGTCAAACTCAGTATGAAAGTTGTCGATCAGGAAACCGGTGAAGAGATCAGCGGCAAGCCCAAAGAAGAAGCTCCTGCAGCTGAGGCCTGATTAATTCTCTAGGATTGAGGTCCGGGCGGTGAGGGTTTTCTCTCACCGCCCACTTTTTTCATGAAATTTGAAAAAAAGTCGAAATTGAGCTGGTCAATTTAAAAAGGCTTCATATAAAGATTAGTTAGAGGGGTTAACGCCCGATATGTTGGCAATCCCGTCACGGCTCTGTTCAAAAGATCAATGCTGGGCGGAATTTTTGGCGTGTCCGGCTGGTATTCTGATTGGGTAAAAAATTGAGGGCCACGGCGCCGATGAGTGTCAAGGAACGTAACAGTTTTTCATACGATGATCTGATCGATTGCGGGCACGGCAAATTATTCGGTGAGGGCAATGCACAATTGCCGTTGCCGCCGATGCTGATGTTTGATCGGATTACTCAAATTTCTGAAGACGGCGGAGAGTTTGGAAAAGGCGAGGTCATCGCGGAGTTTGATATCAAGCCCGATCTTTGGTTTTTCCCCTGTCATTTTGAGGGCGACCCTGTGATGCCGGGCTGCCTGGGGCTTGATGCATTGTGGCAGTTGGTTGGATTTCATCTCGGTTGGACTGGGGCCCCTGGAAAAGGACGCGCTCTGGGTCTTGGCGGTTTGAAATTTAATGGTCAGGTGACGCCGGATGCCAGCCTTGTGACCTATCGTATCGATGTGAAGCGTATTTTACGCAGAGGGTTTGCAATTAGTATCGCCAACGGCACGCTGGACGTTGATGGGCAGACGGTGTACGAGGCGCAGGATCTACGTGTGGGTGTCTTCACATCCACAGATCAGATGTGAGGTGTAGCTATGAAGCGAGTGGCAGTAACCGGGCTCGGGATTGTATCGAGCATTGGTGATAATAAGGAAGAGGTAACGGCCTCACTCCGTGATGGGAAATCGGGTATTTCTTACGCGCCCGAATATGCGGAGCGCGGATTTCGCAGCCATGTTCACGGTGCGCCGACCATAGATTTAGATAGCTTTGTTGATCGAAAACACCGCCGGTTTATGGGCGATGGTGCTGCCTATAATTACGTTGCGATGAACCAGGCGATTGAAGATGCCGGCCTTGAAGAGAATGAGGTCTCTGATGAGCGCACCGGATTAATTATGGGATCGGGCGGCCCGTCGACCAAGAACCTGCTCGTTGCTTTTGACACGGCGCGCGAAAAGAGTGCCAAAAAGGTCGGGCCGTTTATGGTACCCCGAACCATGTCGAGTACTAATTCCGCTGTTTTGGCGACGGCCTTCAAAATTAAAGGCGTAAATTACTCAATAAGTTCAGCTTGTGCGACCAGTGCGCACTGCATTGGAAATGCAGCGGAACTAATTCAGCTTGGCAAACAGGATGTTGTGTTTGCGGGTGGCGGCGAAGAGCTGGATTGGACAATGACGGTACTTTTTGATGCCATGCCGGCTCTTTCAGGCGGATATAACGAAACACCTGACAGGGCGTCACGGCCCTTTGACGCAAACCGGGACGGGTTTGTAATCGCCGGTGGCGGAGGCGTCGTGGTGCTGGAAGAACTTGAACATGCGAAGGCGCGCGGAGCAAAGATATATGCTGAGTTCGCAGGCTATGGCGCTACTTCGGATGGCTTTGACATGGTGCAGCCATCCGGTGAAGGCGCGGTTCGTTGCATGAATATGGCGCTGCAGGATGTCGATCAACCGGTTGATTACGTGAATACGCATGGAACGTCGACACCCGTTGGAGACGTAAAGGAACTAGCGGCAATACGAACAGTATTCGGGGAACGAAATCGAATTCCCGCGTTTAATTCAACGAAATCTTTGACGGGGCATTCGCTCGGCGCTACGGGCGTGCATGAAGCGATCTATACTCTGCTTATGATGGATAACAATTTCATTTCAGCCTCAGCTAATGTTGAGGAGGTAGATCCGGAAGTGGGTGATATGCCTCTCGTGACCGAGCGACAGGATGACGTCGAAATCGGATGCGCTTTATCCAATAGTTTTGGATTTGGCGGAACGAACGCTTCTCTGGCCTTTAAATCGCTGCAGGCCGCTTAATCGCGGAACGTCCAATGTCTGATTCAAGCTTGATGCAGGGGAAACGCGGGCTGGTTCTCGGCGTAGCCAATGATCATTCGATCGCCTGGGGAATTGCGAGTTCGGTGGCAGCACACGGCGCCGAGCTGGCATTTACCTATCAGGGTGAAGGGTTTGCGAAGCGGGTTGCTCCACTGGCCGAATCCGTCGGCTCGAAACTCGTATTGCCGTGCGATGTTAGCGACGATGACAGTATTGATATGGTTTTTTCGTCAATTGAAAAGGAATGGGGCGCATTGGACTTTTTGGTCCATTCCGTTGCCTATTCGGATAAAGACGAGCTGTCAGGTCGCTATGTAGATACCACACGACAAAACTTTAAGCAGACGCTCGATATATCATGTTTTTCATTTACGACCCTTTCCCAACGAGCGTCTGAGATAATGCCTAACGGCGGCAGCCTTATCACACTCAGCTATTCGGGTGCGGAACGTGTCATGCCTAATTACAATGTGATGGGTGTTGCGAAAGCTGCACTGGAAGCCAGCGTTAAATATCTGGCGATGGATTTAGGCGCAAACAACATCCGTGTTAACGCGATTTCTGCTGGTCCGATGCGAACTTTGGCCGGCAGTGCTGTTGGCGGTGCACGTCAGGTCTATAAGTGGAATGAAGAATATTCACCGCTAAGACAAAACACGCAGCTGAACGATGTCGGTGGTGCTGGGCTTTATCTGCTGAGTGACCTGTCGGCAGGAATTACCGGTGAGATCATGCATGTTGATTCCGGTTACAATGTCGTCGGGGTGCCTGATTTGTTGCGCCACCGTGAGAAAGAGTGACATCGGGCTCAAATTTGCTCCGACACAAGTAAAATTTTTGGAGACTCTTCTTTTTAACCGTTCCAATCTGAGAAATTTGCCCTATATTTCTATGATGAACGAAAGACCATTCACATACGTTATTGAACTACTTCACAGCGCCGGGCTCCGACCGACGCGGCAACGTATGGCCCTCGCAAGACTACTGTTTGACGAGGGAAACCGGCACGTTACAGCTGAAGAACTACATCGTGATGCCAAAAAGGCCCGAATTCCAGTGTCTCTGTCAACAGTGTACAACACGCTTCATCAATTTACCGAAGCCGGTTTATTGCACGAGGTGGTTGTAGAACCTGGACGGGCCTATTTTGATACCAACTTGGCCAGCCATCACCATTTCTTCTTCGAAGACTCTGGTGATATTGAGGATATACCGGACAATCAGGTGACTATCTCTCAACTACCCGATATCCCTGAGGGTACGGAACTTAATCGTGTCGACGTCGTTGTTCGTGTCGGTGCGCAAGCCCAAAAATAACCTAGAAAAAATTATAATAACTACTGATCGGAGGGTTTTGTATAACAATAAAAGTCAGAAAAATTTGTGGTCTCATTAATAGACGGCTTCAAAAAAGAGCCGCGTAATCACAGAGGTAAAAGGAGAATTCCATGCCATCGTTAAAAGGAACTAAGACCGAAGACAATCTCAAAGCCGCATTTGCCGGGGAATCACAGGCAAATCGCCGTTATCTATATTTTGCTCAAAAGGCAGACGTCGAAGGGTACAACGATGTCGCTGCAGTATTCCGATCAACGGCTGAGGGCGAAACTGGTCATGCCCATGGCCATCTAGAATATCTTGAAGAAACAGGTGATCCCGCAACAGGTGAGCCCATCGGAACAACATCTGACAATTTAAAAGCCGCTGTTGCTGGTGAAACGCATGAGTATACCGACATGTATCCCGGTATGGCTCGCGAAGCGCGTGACGAAGGATTCGATGAAATAGCCAGCTGGTTCGAGACTTTGGCGAAGGCCGAAAAGTCTCACGCAGGTCGTTTCCAGAAAGCGTTCGACGAGCTCGACTGAGCTCCTGTGAATTGATGTGCGGAGGGAATAAACCTCCGTACATCAATCCCAAATAAAATTCGTCGCGCCGGAAGTTTTAATTTCCTGCAGGGAAAATTGCTGCTTGCGGTTTAAGGAAAACGAACGATGTCCGAAGGTAGTCTTGAAGCGCCTATCCGTCATCCAATCGACTGGAACAACCCCGATTTCTTCGACGTTGAGATGCTGGACGAAGAATTGCGCCGTGTGTTCGATATTTGCCACGGCTGCCGCCGTTGCTTCAATCTTTGCGATTCATTTCCGAAGTTATTCGATCTCATCGATGATTCTGAAACAGGCGAACTCGATTCCGTTTCAAGTGACGGATTTAAACCAGTCATCGACGCCTGCACTCTTTGTGACATGTGTTTCATGACCAAATGTCCCTACGTGCCGCCACATGAATTCAATCTTGATTTTCCTCATCTTATGCTGCGCTATCGCGCGATTGAAAATCTAAATAAAAAAACCTCGTTTGTTCAAAATCAGGTTTCTCAAACGGATCGAAACGGGAAGCTGGCGGCACCGGTCGCCGGGTTGGCAAATTGGGGAACCGGTATAACAAACAAGATAATCCGACCCACGCTCCAGGCTGTTGCCGGGATCGATAAAAATGCTGTTCTTCCGAAATTTCACGGCAAGACATTTACTGCAAGGGCAAAGCGGAATGCACCCGCTGTCAATGCCGATGCGCCGGCAAATGGCCGGAAAGCTGTTCTCTACGCAACCTGTTTTGTCAATTACAACAATCCGGACATCGGGGATGCAGCGCGTAATGTTCTGGCAAAGAACGGTGTCGAAACCGAAGTGGTGTATCCACGTTGTTGTGGTATGCCAAAATTAGAGCATGGCGATATTGCAGCGGTCGCTGAAAATGCACAGGAGGTTGCAAAAGAACTCCTGCCCTGGGTCGACAAGGGATATGACGTCATCGCGCTCGTTCCGAGCTGCGCGCTAATGCTTAAATTTGAATGGCCGCTCATTCTGCCCGATAACGAAGATATAAAGCGCTTGTCGTCTGCCACGCGAGACATCACCGAATATGTTGTCGATATCGCAAAGAATGAGGGTTTGGCTGACGGGTTGCTGCCAGCCAATGGTGGTGTAACTGTTCATTTTGCGTGTCACGCGCGTGCGCAGAATATGGGGCCAAAAGCAGCGGAAATGCTACGCCTCCTACCGGATACAGATGTCAATATATTAGAACGGTGCTCGGGTCATGGCGGCTCTTGGGGAATGATGAAAGAAAATTTCGAAACCGGAATAAAAGTAGGAAAGCCGGTGGCGCGTGATGCGCTGGAAAATCAACCTGGCACCGTCGTTTCGGAATGCCCTCTCGCAGGGCTACATATTTTGCAGGGCATGGAGAGGCTGCAGATGGAAAAGGGTGAAGGTCCGATCCCTGAAGCGGCACCACATCCTATTGAAATTCTTGCCAAAGCTTACGGATTCTAAGGGAGTAGCAAGCGATGCAACGGGAAATTCGACGACAAGATTTAATGCCAATGGATGAATATAGCGGCGTCAGGCGCCAGCGCGCCAAGGCTCTCGCAGCCGCCAAACGGAACCGACGTGTCGAACTTGGCCCTTCGTGCACATTTTACTTCGAAAGCTATGACACGATGTGGTTTCAGATCCACGAAATGCTCTATATCGAGAAGGGTGGTGAAGAACAGATAAATGGCGAGTTAGAAGCCTATAACCCTTTAATACCGAACGGGCGCGAACTGGTTGCGACAGTTATGATTGAAGTTGGAGACCCTGGTCGTCGGATGGCTTTGTTATCGAAGATCGGTGGATTTGAAGAAACTATTTCGCTAATGCTGAATGGCGAAACAATAAACGGTATTTCCGAAGTTGACGTGGATCGAACGACCAGCGACGGCAAGGCTTCTTCCGTTCAATTCCTGCGATTTCCATTTACCGACGAACAGACCTCAGCGTTCAAGCGAGAAGGTGCGGATGTGGTGCTCGCTATTGGACATCCCGAGTACCGCCATATGGCGGGTGTGCCGGAACAGGTAAGAACAGCCCTTAGTTTGGATTTAGACTGACAGGAGTGAGAAGGACAGCCTATTCGGTCAGGGGCATCAACATCATTATCGATAAATAGTTCGCACCCAACACGCCTGCGATCATAAAGGCCAATAAAATGTAACGGTGAATATTGGCTTCCATTCGCGATTTAAAGTCATGAATGAGAGTCGATAGATTGGAGAGTTTTCCAATCAGCTCTCGGATTTTTTCACGTTCCGTCCCCTGCCAGGATTGGAGAATTGCAAGAGAATAGATAGCGCCAGCGGAAACCAGGAAAGATCCGCAAATCACGGCATTTACAAAAAAGGTTTCATTCTCGGTGAACTGGCAGGCAAGGACGAGAATGACAAATAGGATTATGGCACCACCCATTGTTCGCCACTGAAGATTTTTCGAAAACCGTATATTATCTTGCGCATCCGAATACAGCGCCATTACCTCAGCATGTGTTGCCTGGTCCAGAGAAGAAGGCTGAATTTCAAAACTGCTTTCTGGTTCCTCTGAAAATTCGTTTTCAAATTCTGCTTCTGCCATAATTTTTCACTCAAGTGCCGCCTAAAGGTCGCAACTGTGTTTGCAATTGCAGTCCTATCAGTGGCCTTTGCGTGGTTAAGAATCTCTTAAAACGCTGGGCACCTAATCAGATTTCGAATCTTATTTTATGGCTTCTCCGGGATAGACGCCCCAGATCTGATTGTGGCGCATCCATCCGGTGTATCCGGAGAAATCGATCTTGCACCAGCTTGTGTTGCATTTTTCGACACGCCCAATAACCTTCTTTTCTATTCGAGCTATTTTAGGAGAATCCGGTTTGGCGGCACGCCGCAAATCCTGTTTTCCTTTTTTTACGATCACCCACCTTTGGCCTGATAGCATTGATTTGTGTACCCAGCCGATATTGCCCTGCCACTCGCGGACTTTTCGCCAGTTTTCGAACTCGGCGATTATTTCTACCGGCATGTGTCGATAGATCAGGACCCATTCGACAGGGTACCGGGTTCCAGGCCCGGTTCTTAAATTCACCTCGCTGGCGCGAAGTGAAACAAAGCGGGGTAGCGGCAATCCCGTTTGTGCACAAACCTGACCTATAAACGCGGTTAAGACCAGCAGGATGAGACAGCTTCGGAAGCCATTCTGGTTAATTGGTAAGGTCATTCAATCAGACCATAGCAACAATCTACTGCGACATTATACGAGCTGGGTCTGGACGGCTCCAGCTTAGAACGGCAAGATGATAAAATCTCAAAGGGTGGCAAACTTGTCATTTATTCGGACCCAAACACGTCATCTCGCGGACCTGAATGAGTAAACCAATTGTCGTTGTAACCCGTCGTTTGCCGGCTCCCGTCGAAACCAGAATGATGGAGCTCTTCGACTCGAGGTTGAATGCCGATGATACCCAGTTGTCGGTAGAACAAATGATTTCTCTTTGCGATGGCGCGGAAATTTTGGTGCCAACTGTTACCGATAAAATAAATTCGGAGCTTATAAACCAGCTGCCGGATTCAATAAAGATGATCGCCAATTTCGGTGTGGGTGTGGATCATATTGATCTCGATGCAGCAGCGCATCGCGATATCGTTGTTACAAATACACCAGGCGTTTTAACCGATGATACCGCCGATCTAACCATTGCACTTTTGCTGGCCGTTCCACGTCGTCTGACAGAAGGCTCACGCCTGGCGCGAACGGGTGCGTGGGAAGGGTGGACTCCAACCTTTATGATGGGTCATCGCGTTACCGGCAAAAGACTGGGTGTTATAGGTATGGGCCGAATAGGTCAGGCGGTTGCGAAGCGGGCCCGCGCATTCGATATTCAAATCCATTATCATAATCGTAGACGTGTCCATGAGGATATCGAAGCCGATCTTGAAGCAACCTACTGGAAAAGTCTGGACCAGATGCTGGCCCATATGGATTTGGTATCCATCAATTGTCCTCAAACACCTGAAACACATCACCTCTTGAATGCGCAGCGTCTCGATTTGCTGCAATCACACGCGGTAATCGTCAATACCGCACGAGGTGGAATCATTGATGAAGCAGCGTTGGCGGAAAGGCTGGAAAGTGGCGCGATTGCCGGGGCGGGCCTTGATGTTTATGAAAACGAACCGGAGATTCACCCTAAATTGATTGAACTCGACAATGTTGTTTTGGCACCACACCTTGGGTCCGCAACACATGAAGGACGGTTGGCGATGGGAAAGAAAGTCGTCATCAATATTCAGACGTTCTTGGATGGTCGTACCCCGCCCGATAGAATTCTCACAACTATTTAACTGAAAACGGTTCGGTAGTTTTCTGCGGACTACTTATTGTCCGGTTGCGACGTCCACACCGGTATGTTCTTCAATTGTTTTAAAGAGAAGGCTCTTATCGATCGGCTTGGGGATAAATCCATTCATTCCGGCGGCCTGAAATTTTTCTGTTGCTCCGGCAACAACGTCTGCTGTTAGAGCGATGATTGGTGTCGATGCGGAAGGCTCCGGTAGGGAGCGGATACGATATGTCGCCGTGACGCCATCCATTTTTGGCATACGCATATCCATCAAAACCAAATCATAGGGTGTCCGTGCTACAGCCGCGATTGCGTCCAGACCATTCTCGACAAAATCGATTTGGCAATCTGACGTGGCTAACAGGCAGGACAGAACCTTTTGGTTTGTCGGATTGTCCTCGGCGACAAGTATCCGAACCGCTTGCCCCGTTTCGGAATTGGGAACTGGTTTTAACGCCGTCTTTTTTGGTTTCGGCCGCACCGGTTTGTCTTTGAGGTGCGCCTTTGGTGATCTGTTGGTTCGAGCCATAGCAAACTACCATGCCGGACTGAAAGAGCATTGCGAAGCCTAGGCCGAATTAGTTATCGCGTTGTTAGCGGCGCTAATAGTTTGAAAAGCTGTCCAGGTTTTTTCACTGTAAATACTCTTTTGATAGGTAAGCTTTAGACGATGGGCCTATGTATCAAGGAGCGCAATCTATCAAATAAATACGATTTGACCGTCGTCCCTTTCTGCTTGTGATAAAAAGCTCACCAATCCGCCGACCTTGATCTGGATATCTGTCCGGAACATAGCCTCGTTTAACTTCGCGGCTTTTACGCCCATATCGCAGCGATAAAACGCCACATCGAGTTCCGCGCAGGCGGCAAGCAGTTCGTCGATTCCTGCAATTCCGTCGGCGGAAAACTCTGCGTCCTGTTCCAAAGCAGATTTGCCATCGAGGTTGGCTTTCAAAAATGTCCACCCGGCGTTGTCGTTAGAATTTTTGTCGAGCAGCAAATGAAGGCCACCGGCTGTGACAAAAACGGTTACCGGTCTATCAGTTGCGGCCGCTGCACTCGCCATAGCCAGACTGTAATGGACGCGGTCGTAATCTCCAGAAAATAATATGATCGATAGGCTTTTGCGGGCGGCCATTATTACGCAGCCGCGTGGATCGACAGATCCGAGATCGTCGGTTGATCGCCGCATAGCGGGCAGGTCTCATCGCGCTTGAGCGTAATTCTGCGAAACTCCGTCTCCAAAGCGTCGTACAAAATGAGACCGGTCGCCAGTGTGGAGCCGATTCCCATAATTTCCTTCAAGACCTCTGTCGCTTGAATCGACCCAACAGTGCCCGCAAGTGCGCCCAACACGCCACCCTCTGAACAGCTGGGAACCATACCAGGCGGCGGAGGCTCGCGATAAAGACAACGATAACAAGGAAAGTTGTCTCCCTTATAAGACTTGAAAGTCGCGATTTGACCTTCAAACCTCAAAATTGCACCTGACACCAAAGTCTTGCCAGCCAGATGGCAGGCATCGTTTACGAGAAATCTGGTCTCAAAGTTATCTGAACCGTCAGCAACAACGTCATAATCAGCGATCAATTCAAAAACATTCTTTTCCGTTAACCTGGTGTGATGCGGCCGAAAATTTACGTCGGGATTTACGTCGGATATGGCGGATGCGGCACTTTCCACTTTGGGTGTGCCAACATTGCCCGTCGCATGTATGACCTGCCGTTGAAGGTTTGAAATATCGACAACATCATCATCGACAACTCCGAGTGTTCCGACGCCGGCGGCAGCCAAATACAAGAGGAGCGGCGCGCCAAGACCACCAGCACCAATAACAAGAACTCTTGCTTTGAGAAGCTTCTCCTGGCCGATGCCACCAACTTCTGGCAAGACGATATGCCTGGCATAGCGGTGAAGTTGATCGTCAGTAAATTCCATTGATCCTAGGAGCCTTCTAGCTCTTGGTACCCGTAGAACCAAACCCGCCTTCGCCGCGGGCGGTTTCAGGCAGTTCATCGCTCTCCTGCAATTGGGCTTGTATGACGGGGGCAATGACCATCTGGGCGATCCTCATGCCGCGCTCAACGGTAAAGGCCTCATTTCCCAAATTGGCGAGAATCACTTTAACTTCGCCCCGGTAGTCAGCGTCGATTGTTCCGGGTGTATTCAATACAGTGACACCATTCCTCGCTGCCAATCCGGAGCGTGGTCGAATCTGCGCTTCATACCCGTTCGGCAGAGCGATCGCCAGGCCGGTGGGAACCAAAGCACGCTCGCCAGGCGCTAGCACAAGTTCCTGATCCAGCGCAGCGGGAAGATCCATTCCCGCAGCAGATTCACTCTCATAGGAGGGCAAAGGCAAGTCTTCATTATGGGGTAAGCGTTTTACAGATACCGAAACCATTCCTATTCCTTATTCCGCGGCTGCCGGCCGGTTAAATTGGTCTGCGATTTTTCTTGCCAACGCGACAGCAACGTCCTGTTTAGACATTTCTGGCCAGCTCTCGGTTGATGTCGCCGTGATCAAATGAACCTGATTAGTGTCGCCGCCAAACGTATCGGTGCCAGTCGACACATCATTGGCAACAATCCAGTCGCAGCCTTTTCTCTCGCGTTTTGGTACGGCTTTAGCGATGACGTCTCCGGTTTCCGCGGCGAAGCCAACGACAAGTTGCGGCCTGTCATTGCCCGCATTAGACAAAGTACGGAGGATATCCGGATTCTCAGTCAGCGATAGCGAAGGAGGATCGCCCTCTTTCTTAATCTTTTTGTCAGCAGATTCCTCCGCGCGCCAGTCCGAGACTGCTGCGGCACAAACGGCAATATCTGTGGGAAGTGCATTTTCGCATGCTTTAAGCATTTCACGCGCTGTTTCGATGGATATGACGTCGACGCCGCTTGGGTTTCTCTGTTGCGTTGGGCCGGTGACAAGAGTGGTCTCCGCCCCCATACCTGCAAGCGCCGTTGCAATTGCGTGCCCCTGCTTGCCTGAAGACCGGTTTGCAATATAGCGGACAGGATCGATTGGTTCGTATGTTGGCCCGCTTGTGACCAGGGCCTTTAGACCGGTCAGGCGACCATCATCCAGGAAATGGTCCTGAATCGCCCTCAAAATTTCATCCGGCTCAACCATGCGCCCTTCGCCAAACTCACCGCAGGCCATATCACCGGAGTTAGGGCCTAAAACTTGGATGTCCCTCTGGCGCAAAACGCTAAGATTGGCTGTTGTAGCTGCATGTTCCCACATCCGGACATTCATAGACGGCGCAACCATTACCTTTTTATCGGTAGCCAAAAGGACAGTTGTCGCGACGTCGTCAGCGATTCCTTGTGCCATACGGGCCAAAATGTTGGCGGTCGCTGGTACCACAACGAGCAGGTCCGCATCTCGAGATAGCTGAATATGCCCCATCTCATGTTCGTCGGTGAGCGAAAATAAATCGCCATAGACCCTGTCGCCGGATAGAGCGGATAAAGAGAGTGGCGTAACGAACTCAGTCGCAGCTTTGGTAAGAACGCAACGGACCGCCGCGCCATGCTCGCGCAAGCGCCGAATAAGCTCCAGGCACTTGTAGGCGGCAATACCACCAGAGACGATCAACAATATGCGCTTGTTTTGCAACACGCCGATAAAGTCCTTGATCAGAATTCAGAGAATTTAACCGTAAACTAGTGAGTTGCTGGCGGAACGGCAAGAATTCCCTGCAAATTGGCCCTTTTCAGGTTGTGGAATACGATTCTCAAAATCGCACGATTTCTGTATCAGGATTGGACAATTCGAGCACTTTTAGGTTTTTCTTTCACGTTAACCATATGAAAAGACATCATAAAATCGTTTGGCATGGTTTTTGCGTATTTCCTGATGCCCCCCTACGGGCAGTAACGAGTAGTGAGAAAGCTATCCGGTGAAAATTATGGTTCGAACGTCCGCCTGCACTCTTCGTACAATCGCACTATTCAGTGCCGTGATTAGCATTTCCGTGGCTTTGGCAGTTTCTCCAAAGGCGCAAACAATACAGTTGTCGGCGTTGGCACCGGCAATTGAAACCTCGGATGCAAATTCAGCCCCCAGCGTAAAACCGGGTGCCGTTTCTGCAACGCAGTTGAACGCGGCAATTCCTAGGTATCTCTCGGTTGGCAATCCAAAACCTAGCGATATTGCCAAAAGGGCCGTCAGCCTCATTCGTGCCCTTAAAGATCAGAAAAAGGTCCTGAAACCCAATGATTTGTTTCAAGTGGTTAGCCGGGTTTCGACAATTGCAACACGGGCTTTGACCAAAACAGCAATCGCCCGCCTTGCTGTGGCATCCGATTATAAGCCACGGAAAGCTTTAGTCGCTTTGGATTTTGGACCTGCTGATGGGAAAGTCATGAATGGCTTCACTAGGGTGGTACCTGGTGACGTTCGTATTTCCGGTAAAAAAGTCTCTGGTTTGCGGCGGCCAGAAGATAGCGCGCTGCTCGCAGATGGACTGTCTGGCGTCAAAAAGATTTCAATTGATGTACCAGTCGGGTCATATCGCATTGTTCTTATGACACAGGATCTTGGTGATCCTAGATTCGCTGCACCGCTTGGGCGCGAGGTACGAATCAATAAGGTACCGTTCCTGGTAACTGGGAGTAAGCTGGATCAATGGACGCGTGATGCCATGCTCGCCGGAAATAGCTCCGCCCTAAACGGTACAGAATTTAAAGTGGCCGGTGGGTTTTTTACCGGGTGATCTAAGTCGTACTTTCCGCAGCCAATCCCTGCGACAGGTCGGTGGCGCCATCATCATTGAAGGCCAGTCGACTGACGGCAAACTTGTTATCGAGTTATTCGGATTTAAGCGCGATACGACTTATTTGACCGGCCTGATCGTGGAGCCACTGAAAGAAGTGAGCGATGTCGTTTTAAGTCAGCCGGCTTTGAGAAAACAGGTTTCCCTCAGGTCCCGTTTGACGCTGGAGTCCCAGATCCTATCCGCTGCTGCTGATGCCGTTGACGGAATAATTCCCGATGCCGGCAAAAGTTTTGAAGACGAGAATAGCGCGACCACAAATTGATATAAAAAATGCGGCCGCGAGAGGCCGCATGGTTCTGTTTTTTTTTGGGGTGTTTAGCTGACCGCAATAAGCAGTCCTACGGCTACAGCCGCGCCCGCCCACCAGGGCCATCTTGTGGAACTTTGCCGCCCTGACATCGCACTTACGGTATCTGGATGCAGTTTTACGCCATCCTGTGCCAGTGTCGTGACGCTGTCACTCATATTATTAATAAGTGCTGGCAGCCGTTCGATCAGCTTGCCTGCCTCTGTCATGGCTTCTGCGGCTTTCGCTTCCGGCGACAGTGCATTCTCCATCCAGTCCTCGATAAGCGGTCTCGCGAGTTCCCACATATTCGTCTCGGGGTGCAATCGACGCCCCACACCTTCCGCGACCAGCATCGTTTTTTGCAGCAACAATAACTGCGGTTGCGTCTGCATCTTAAAACGCTCTGTAACGGTAAAGAGCTGGGCTAAAAGGCGCGCCAAAGAAATGTCCTTGAGCGGCAGTCCTAATATAGGTTCAGCGATTGCCCGAGAGGCCTGGGCAAAAGATTCTTCCGATTCGCTTGCCGGAACGTAGCCAGCCCGAATATGGACTGCCGCAACTTTCGCGTAATCGGCCGTCAGGAACCCGATCATCATTTCAGCCAGGTAATATCGGGTCTGTTTATCTATTCGCCCCATAATGCCGAAATCGACGGCCTGAATAGCGCCATCTTCATCAACCAGCAAATTTCCCGGGTGAAGATCGGCGTGAAAAAAGCCGTCCCGAAAGACCTGTAAGAAAAATGCCCGTGCCATATTGGCAACCAGCATTTCAATATCATGGCCTGCTTCTTCGAGAATTTTCACTTCATCGACGGGTGTCCCGTACACCCGCTCAGAGGTCAGAACGCGCCTGCCAGTGCGGGTCCAGTCCATTCTTGGGACCTTAAAGGTAGAGTCGTCTTCGAAGTTTGCGAATAATTCGTCGCCCGCCGCGGCCTCCAGTCTTAGATCCATTTCCATAGCGACGGTCTCGGCGAGAGTATCGATCACCTCGATCGGGCGCAGCCGCCTCGCCTTCGGAAAATAGCGGTCTATCGATTCAGCCATCCAACGCAACAGGTCCAACTCCTGTGCGAATGCTCTTTCGATTCCCGGTCGTAATATCTTGACCGCAACAGGCTGATCGTCGGTCGTTATGGCAAAATGTACCTGCGCGATTGAAGCGGCGGCGGTTGGTGTATCTTCAAACGATGAAAACAATTCTTCTAAAGTCTTATCAAACTCATCTTCGATAGCGCGCTTTGCATCCTCACAGGAAAAAGGCGGCAAATTATCCTGCAATGTTGAGAGATCATCAGCGATTTCCTCTCCGACAAGGTCTGATCTGACTGAAAGGGCCTGTCCCAATTTGATAAAACCCGGGCCCAGTGTCTGAAGGGCTTTGGCCAACCTTTCGCCGCGGCGCAGATCGGCGAGATCAGGCAGCACACCCGCTCTGAGAGTCACAAATTTGATGCCAAATCTGATAGGGAGAGGAAGCTGACTATCTTCCAGCAGGAAAAGCGCATCATGTCGCGCAATCGTTCGGACAATTTCAACAACACGGCGGAGGTTGCGGGCTGTTCGTATCATCAGATTCAGACGCGCCAGCCCGAGTGGATGGCGACAATACCTCCAGACATTGAGCGGCATTTGATGTTTTTAAATCCCGCGGCCGCCATCTCTGTGGCTAGTGCATCAGGTTCGGGAAAACGCCGTATACTCTCCACAAGGTATTCATATGCTTCCCGGTCGCCTGCAATGTGTTCACCTAGCCAGGGAAGAATACGATCAGAATAGGCCTCATATAAAGGAGCTAGGACCGGCACAATAGCGGGCGAAAACTCGAGACACAGAAAATGTCCGCCTATTTCCAGAATTCGGTGCATCTCTGCCAACCCGGCAGCGCGATCCGTTACATTTCTGAGCCCAAAAGAGATGGTACAAACATCTGCTGAGCGATCCGGGAGCGGCAGTGCCTCCGCTGGCGCCTCAAGGAATTCGATGTCGCCAACGTATCCTTTATCAAGCGCTCTTTCCCTGGCGACTTGCAACATTGCGGCGTTTGGATCGCAAATGGTGGCAATTTGAGGTCGTTGGTCGTTCGTCAGATCGTTCAGCCGTTCCAGAAATCTAAAGGTTACGTCGCCGGTGCCACCTGCCACATCGACCAACCTTGTAGTCGGTCGGGGTTTTATCCAATCGATAAGGCTCTGTTTCCATATTCGGTGTAACCCACCGCTCATCAGATCGTTCATCAGGTCGTAGCGATCGGCAACAGAGTCAAAAACGCCGGCCACTAAACCAGAATGCTCTTCCTTGGAAACACGTTGAAATCCGAAATCGGTTTCCGCGTTACCCTTGGTGCCGTTCGATGATGTATTTGCCATGGATCGACAATAGCCTAGGTGCAATTTTCGCGCTAGCTTGAGGACGCGGCTCAGACCGCTTTGTCGTGGCTCAAAGAGATCTAGGATGCCGGAGCTTCCAGAGGTAGAAACCGTTCGCAGAGGCCTTGCCGAGGCAATGGAAGGTCGACGCATAAATCAGGTTTTGGTCAGACGGACAGATTTGCGGCGGCCGCTGCCGGGAAATTTTGCAGAGGCGCTGGAAGGGCAGACAATCACACGGCTCAGCCGGCGCGCAAAATACCTTTTGATCTGCCTTGAAAATGAAACTGTTGTTTTGGCACATCTTGGAATGTCAGGCCGCATGGTCATCGAACAGGGTACCGATGCCGAAACTCCGGCGCGAAAGCACGAGCATATCGTGTTTGTTGTCGGAAACGGCACAGTCATCCGTTTCTCAGACCCTCGGCGGTTCGGGTTGATGGATCTGACAACTGAATCGTCACTTGCGTCACACCCGTTGCTCGCAAATATCGGCCCTGAGCCACTGGACGATATGTTCAACGGACCTGCGCTTGTTCAGCGGCTCAAAGGTCGCAAGACACCTTTAAAGTCGGCGCTCCTCGATCAACGTGTTGTTGCAGGTCTCGGAAATATTTACGTTTGTGAGGGCCTGTTCCTGGCGGGACTTTCGCCGCGGCGTAGCGCCCACACGGTCGGGTTAGGCCGTGCGAACAAGCTTGTCGCCGCGACGAAGAAAGTTCTGCAAGAAGCGATTGAATCTGGAGGCTCGACGTTGCGGGATCATGTGACCGCGACAGGCGAAATGGGGTATTTCCAACATAATTTTAAAGTCTATGGGCGCGAAGGCGAAGCATGCCCGGTTTGTAACAATGAAATTAGGCGCATCGTTCAGGCCGGTAGATCAACTTTCTTCTGTGCAAGTTGCCAAGGTTAGGGTAGATCGTCGCCATGATATTATCTGCCAGCCATACCAAATCGATTTTTAAGTACTTTTTGCTGGCAACCCTGTTTGTCTTTGCGATACTCAATGCGCGGCAAGTTAGCGCCGATAAGAGCTTTTTCTCGGTAATTTCTGATTTACCTGTAATGCCCGGGCTCAGCGAAGTAACAGGCTCCGCTGTTAAGTTTTCCACGCCTCAGGGGCGGATTTTGGAGATATCTGCTTCCGGAAAATCCGGGGCAAAGCTGCGGGAGAATGACGTTAGATCGTTTTATCTGCAGACATTGCCGCAGCTTGGCTGGGAACCATCAAATGATGGCAGTTGGGTCCGGGAAGATGAAAGGTTACGGCTCGCGATTTCGGTCATTCGCGGGATGCTGATTGCCCAATTTTCTCTAACACCTAAATAAACTCTAACGCACTAAGGACGGGTCTCCATGAGTTACGAAACAATTTTGGTAGAAACGCGCAAAAATGTTGGGCTGATAACTTTTAACCGGCCCGAAGCATTGAATGCTTTGTCGACGACGCTGATCACTGAGCTCGCGGAAGCACTCAGGGTCATGGAAAAAACCGATGAAATAGGTGCAATTGTTTTGACCGGGTCCGAAAAGGCTTTTGCTGCTGGCGCAGATATCAAGGAAATGCAGTCAAAGAGCTGGCCGGACAGTTTCGTGGAAGATTTCATTACGGATGGTTGGGAACAGGTAGCGGCTTGCCGGAAACCCATTATCGCAGCCGTTTCGGGATTTGCGCTGGGTGGTGGATGCGAAATAGCGATGATGTGCGATTTCATTCTTGCCTCTGAGACAGCACAATTTGGTCAGCCCGAAATTAAAATCGGGGTTTGGCCAGGCGCTGGTGGTTCGCAGCGTTTGACCCGACTTGTCGGTAAATCGAAATCTATGGAAATGTGCTTGACCGGCCGCATGATGGATGCAGATGAAGCAGAGCGTTCCGGATTAGTCAGCCGCATCATTCCAGTGGCCGATCTCGTTGAGGACGCAGTGGCGACGGCACAAAAAATTGCCTCCATGTCGAGACCCGCAACGATGATGGTAAAAGATGTCGTTGATCGTGCATATGAGACTACCCTTGCAGAAGGAGTGAGGTACGAACGGCGGATGTTTCAGGCATCATTTGGTACCCCAGATCAACGCGAAGGCATGGCCGCATTTGTTGAGAAACGGAAGCCGAAATTTGGTTCCGATTAGCGGGTGTTTGGACCCGTAAAAAACGGTGCTAAATGCTTGACGGGAATGGCATCGCGCTATACAAACCCGGACCGCTGCAGATCAGCAGGATAGAAAGATATGGCAAATATTGCTTCCGCAAAAAAGCGCGTTCGTCAGACAGAACGACGCACTGAGCGCAACAGGGACCGGCGCAGCCGGATCAGGAGCGCTGTCAAGGATGTTGAAGTCGCTATCGATGCGGGCGATCGTGCGGCCGCGGAGGCTGCGTTCAAGATCGCTGAGCCCGAATTGATGCGTGGTGTATCAAAGGGTGTGATGCAAAAGAATACTGCAGCGCGAAAGGTTTCGCGTCTGTCTGCGAGAGTTAACGCACTATCCTGATTGTTTTTGGCCAATGAGCCCGAATTGACGAACCGCATCAGGCGCACTTGGTGCGGTTTTTTGATTCTGCCTCATTTGGTCTTCGATAAAATAGATGTCTACAATACCCCGAAAATTTAGGGTTTTCGCGCAAGTCCTTGACTCGATGTCATGATTCGGGAGTCGTTCATTTGTCAATGAATTTTTTAATATTTTTGTGGCGAAATCGGCTTGCTATCCGTATCGGTGCGAATTAGATTTAATTGCAGCGTCGGAACGGATACAGAGGCATTTAAGTAAAAAACATCTGTTTTTCTATCAATTTAAGTAATGGATTAGATTTTTATAATAAAACTATTGTTTAGATTTAAATCTAATCCTATTTCAGGGTTGGCACCCAAATAAAGGCAGTGAGGCTAGAAGCACTATAAAAAGCGGACAACTATTCAATACCCTACCGACCGGCGATGAAGATTTCCGCTTCTAGTTGAACTGAATAATCTACGCGATTCACTATTTTGTGGATCGTTGGGGGACTGGGGAACAAAGAATGCCGGGACCAAGGCTTGATCCGAAGATTACAGCTCAATGGGCACGAGTGCGCGGGCTGCTAAGATCGGAAGTAGGGGATGCATCCTACCGCAGCTGGTTGAAACCGCTCACGTTGGTTTCCGTGATTGACGGTACAGCAAAAATCGCCGTTCCAACGCGTTTTATGCGCGATTGGGTTGTGAGCCATTATGGAGATCGGCTGCGCGAATTGTGGGTCGGCGAGAATTCTTCGATCGATGTCATCGATATATTCGTGCAAACGCCGACCACCCGACCGCTAAATCGCCCCGTAGAGAAAAAGGCAGACGAGCCATCGCAGACCGGCCCTTCGGCGTCAGGTGGTGAGGCGCGCCCCGAAATAAGTGCTCCTCTGGATCCTCGCTTCACCTTTTCAAATTTTGTCGTCGGAAAACCTAACGAGCTGGCTTATGCGGCTGCTCGACGGGTCGCTGATTCCGATAACGCACCCTTTAATCCATTGTTTCTGTATGGCGGTGTTGGACTGGGCAAGACGCATTTGATGCATGCAATTGCCAACCATACACGCGGAAAATTTCCCGAACGCCGGGTCGTTTATTTGTCCGCTGAGAAGTTTATGTTCCATTTCATCCGTGCCTTGCGCTTCAAGGATACGGTCGCCTTCAAGGAACAGTTTCGTTCGGTTGATTTACTGATGATCGACGATGTCCAGTTCATTAATGGCAAAGAAGCAACTCAGGAAGAGTTCTTTCATACATTCAACGACCTGGTAGACAATAATCGTCAGGTTGTCATTTCCGCCGACAAATCGCCGTCTGATTTGGAGGGAATGGAAGAGCGCTTGCGGTCACGCCTTGGCTGGGGTCTTGTTGCAGATATTCACGCAACCAGCTTTGAGTTGCGGCTGGGGATTCTGGATGTCAAAGCCGAACGTCTGGGTATCGATATTCCAGTAAAGGTCAAAGAGTTTTTGTCGCATCGCATCACCTCTAATGTGCGGGAACTCGAAGGTGCCCTGAACAGAGTTGTCGCACATGCGGAACTTGTTGGCCGGGAAATTACACTAGAGACCTGTCAGGAGGTCCTGCACGATATTTTGCGGGCCAACGACCGCCGGGTCACTATCGAAGAAATCCAAAAGCGTGTTTCGGAGCATTTCAATATACGGATTGCAGACATGCATTCAGCGCGTCGCGCCCGTGCCGTCGCGCGCCCGAGGCAGGTTGCCATGTATCTCGCAAAGCAACTTACCTCTCGCTCACTCCCCGAAATTGGTCGAAAGTTTGGTGGCCGTGATCATACAACAGTGATGCACGCCGTTAAGAAAGTTGAAGAGTTACGGCAAACAGATTCGGCCTTCTGCGAGGATGTTGATCTTCTGCGGCGAATGCTCGAGGGATAACGGCAGTTTTCTGCGGTTTTTCCAGCAAATAATCTGGTTCATTTAGGGTATCTAAACCCGTGCGGCCATCCCCCTGAAATGCTATATTTTAGCTGCCTGCGAGGCTATGCGGGTGGCTGAGACAGGCCGGTATTTTTTATACTAATGAGAACCATTTTACGCCATGAAGTTTACGATTGATCGCGGTGCTTTATTGAAGGCATTGACCCATGTCCAGAGCGTAGTTGAACGCCGAAATACCATTCCAATTTTGTCCAATGTTTTGATGCGCGCTGATGATGGTGCGGTCGAACTCTCGGCAACAGATATGGACATTGCGGTGGTCGAAAAGGTATCGGCAGACGTCTCACAGCAAGGCGCGACAACTGTCCCAGCCCATACCTTGTTTGATATCGTTCGAAAGCTAGAGGATGGATCGCAGATAGAGCTTGGCGGTGGGTCTGAAGAGGGCCAAATGGCGATGCGGTCAGGTCGCTCGACGTTGAAACTGGCGACATTGGCGAGCGAAGATTTTCCGGCGATGACCGATGATGATATGCCACACAGCTTTACGCTCGAAGCTGCAGAGCTTCGCGCCCTTATCGACCGCACGCGTTTTGCAATTTCGACGGAGGAAACTCGGTATTATCTCAACGGCATCTATCTGCATGCTGCCGAGAGCGATGAGGGTGGCGCTGTGTTGCGGGCTGTTGCAACAGACGGACATCGGTTGGCGCGTATGGAGATTCCTGTTCCGGCGGGCGCTGAAGGCATTCCAGGTGTGATCGTACCGCGCAAAACGGTCAATGAACTCCGAAAACTTATTGATGAGGCAGAAGACGACATTGCCGTTATGATGTCGGATACAAAGATTCGTTTTGCGATGGACGGGATCGTTTTAAGCTCGAAGCTTATCGATGGTACTTTTCCCGACTATGATCGCGTTATACCGGAAGCAAATGACAAGTTTCTTGAGGTGAGCTGCAACCGGTTTGAGCGTGCGGTTGATCTTGTATCAACTATTTCGACTGAAAAATCCCGCGCTATTAAACTGAGCCTTGGCGCAAATAGCCTTGTGCTTTCCGCGACCAGCCCCGATGCCGGTAGTGCTACGGAAGAGCTTGAAGTTGAATATGACGATGGCGATCTTGAAATAGGCTTTAACTCCAAATACCTGATCGATATCACCCAGCAAATTCAGGGCGATAAAGCCCGTTTCGCGCTTTCTGATGCTGCATCGCCTACCCTCGTGAAGGATCTCGAGGATGAAAATGCGCTCTACGTCCTGATGCCGATGCGGGTATAGAGGCGCTTCCCCTGTCGACACTTCAGCCCGCTCTTCGAACAGATTCTGACGCCAATACGATGGCCGTTCAGCGGTTGGTGCTTACCGATTTTCGTTGTTACGCGTCTTTGCGTCTCAATATCGATGCACCAATGATCGCCCTGACGGGCGCAAATGGTGCTGGCAAGACCAATCTTCTGGAAGCGATTTCACTTTTGGTCCCCGGCCGCGGTCTGCGTAGTGCCCGCCTGACGGACCTGGCCCGCCGAGAGCATGGTAACCCAAACCTCGGACAAGGTTGGGCGGTTGCGGCAACAATTAATGGCATAGAAGGTCATTGTGAAGTCGGTACGGGAATTTCGGAAGACCCAGGAACAGACAATCCGAGACGGTCGGTCCGCATAAACGGTGCCACGGCGACTGGCCAGTCGGCACTTGGCGAACGGCTTTCGGCACTTTGGATCACACCGGATATGCAGCGCCTGTTTACAGAAGGCGCTTCGGGACGCCGTCGGTTTCTGGATCGTCTGGTTTTTGGTTTCGATCCGGCACATGCCGGCCGATTAAAAGCGTTTGAAAAGGCAATGCGGGAAAGGTCTCGCCTTCTTCAAACTGAAGTGACACAGGGAACATCTGCCGATCCTGCTTGGCTAAATGTTCTTGAAGAAACAATCGTTGAAAAAGGCGTTGCCATAGCTGCCGCCCGTATCGGGTTGATTGACCGGCTTAACCCTGCTTGTGCGATGGGGGTCGGGCCTTTCCCGTCAGCGTCCCTTGCGCTTGACGGGGTTTTGGATGGCTGGCTAAGCAATATGCCAGCCCTTGAAGCGGAAGACCGATATAAAGCCGCTTTGCAGGAGTCCCGGATAGAGGACAGGGCCGCGCGGAGCGCTGCCATTGGACCGCATCGCAGCGATCTGGCAGTGACTCATATTCTAAAGGATGCTCCTGCGTCGCAATGCTCAACCGGCGAACAAAAAGCGTTGCTAATCAGTATTGTACTTGCCAATGCACGGCTTCAGTCACTCGAACGCGGTGCCTGTCCCATATTGTTGCTGGATGAGATCGCAGCTCATCTCGACGAAGATCGCCGCAGCGCTCTTTTTGCTGAAATTCAGGCTCTCGGTGCGCAGGCCTGGATGACGGGAACGGATGCGTCCTTGTTCGCGCCTATATCGGCACATGTACAACATTTTACCGTGGCAGACGCAGTGGTAACCGAAAGTTCTCCCGATGCGTTTGCTGCATAGTTTTAACGAAGAAGTGGTTTAGATATGGCTCCTCCCGCTGAAGTCCCCGCCGAAGAAACAAACGCTGAATATGGCGCAGACTCGATTCAGGTCCTGCGAGGTCTGGATGCCGTTCGCAAGCGTCCGGGCATGTATATCGGGGATACCGATGACGGGTCCGGTCTGCATCATATGGTCTATGAGGTTGTCGATAACGGTATCGACGAGGCATTGGCGGGCATCTGCGACCGTGTAGAAGTGACATTGAATGGAGATGGCTCTGTTTCAATCCACGACAATGGCCGGGGGATTCCGGTGCAGGTTCATGAAGAAGAGGGCGTTTCTGCTGCTGAAGTGATTATGACGCACCTACACGCCGGTGGTAAGTTCGACCAGAGCTCTTACAAAGTATCCGGTGGCCTCCACGGCGTTGGCGTATCAGTCGTCAATGCTTTGTCTTCATGGCTTGAATTAAAGATATGGCGTGATGGCGCGGAGTGGTTCATGCGATTTGAGGATGGCGTTCCGGCAAAACCGCTTGAGCGGATCTCTGATTGGGATGGTCCGACCGGAAGCCAGGTTACCTTTATGGCATCACCCGAGACCTTCACAAATGTCGAGTATGATTTCGCCAAACTCGAGCACCGGTTGCGGGAACTCGCCTTTTTGAATTCCGGCGTTACGCTCGTTGCCAACGATTCCCGGGGTGTAGAGCCGAATGTTGTTGAAATGCATTACGAAGGCGGTCTGGCGGCCTTTGTAAGCTATGTCGATCGCGGCAAAACGCCTTTATTCGACGAACCGATCGCTATAAACGGCGAACAAGACGGTATCGCGATGGAGGTCGCCTTAGAATGGTCTGATAGCTATCACGAGACGACTCTGTGTTTCACAAACACAATCCCTCAGGCCGATGGGGGGACCCATTTGGCTGGATTGCGTGCTGCCCTTACACGCACGATTAATTCCTATGCCAATGAGACTGGCATCGCCAAAAAGGAGAAAGTCACCTTATCAGGCGACGATATGCGCGAGGGGCTGACCTGCGTTTTGTCAGTTATGGTGCCTGATCCCAAATTTTCGTCGCAAACCAAAGACAAACTTGTTTCATCTGAGGTACGTCCCGCCGTTGAAAGTTTGGTTGGCGACAAACTCAGCCAATGGTTTGAGGAACACCCAAATGAGGCCAAACGAATTGTTGCCAAAGCCGTGGAAGCGGCCGCGGCCCGTGAAGCGGCTCGTAAAGCACGGGATTTGACGCGTCGAAAGGGAGCGCTCGATATTTCAAGCCTGCCAGGAAAGCTTGCTGACTGTCAGGAGCGCGATCCTTCATTATCGGAGATCTTTATCGTTGAGGGTGATTCTGCCGGTGGGTCAGCAAAGCAAGGCCGTAACCGTCGGACACAGGCGATTTTGCCGCTACGCGGTAAAATTCTGAATGTTGAGCGGGCTCGTTTCGACAAGATGCTTTCCTCTGCGGAAATTGGCACTCTCATAGCTGCGCTCGGTACCGGTATTGGGCGTGAAGATTTCGACGTAGAGAAGGCACGCTATCACAAGATCATCATTATGACGGACGCTGACGTCGATGGCAGTCATATCCGGACCCTGTTGCTGACTTTCTTCTTTCGCCAGATGCCTGAGTTGGTAGAGAGGGGTTATCTATACATTGCACAGCCACCCCTGTATCGGGCCAAAAAGGGGTCTGAGGAAATTTACCTAAAAGACGACCCAAAGCTTGAGGAATATCTTATCGATGCTGGTCTGCGCGATTGCCTATTGATTATTCAAGATGGCGCGGAAATCGCCGGCGCGGATTTGCGCGACACTGTTGAAGGTGCGATGCGCGCGAAACGGCTCATGACGCCTATCCTGCAGAAACTATCCAATCCAATGGTTGCCGAACAGGCGGCAATTCTTGGAGCTTTCAATTCTGAGCTGTTGGAATCAGAAGAAATGGTAACGCAGCTCGGGGACGCAATTGCCCGGCGGCTTGATGGACTAACGCCTGAAAACGAACGTGGGTGGCGTGCCGAAATTCTTGATGGTGGTGGCTTCGCATTTGCCCGCACCTTGCGTGGGGTAACAGAACGTCACGTAATTGACGGTGCTTTGGTTCGCTCCGCCGAAGCAAGGCGTTTGGATGAAATGGTCCCCGATCTGCAACGAATTTATGCCCGTCCAGCAACGTTTAAGGTCAAGGAGAATGAGAAACGGATTGTTGGCCCTCTTGGCCTCGTTGAGGCGGTTATGGATAACGGTCGCAAAGGCGTTTCCATTCAGCGCTATAAGGGGCTGGGTGAAATGAATCCGGAGCAACTATGGGAAACGACACTGGATCCCGAAGTCCGCGCACTCCTGCAGGTCAAGATTGATCACCGTGACGCTGCTGAGGAAGTTTTCTCAACGCTGATGGGAGATGTTGTCGATCCGAGGCGTGATTTCATTCAGTCGAACGCGCTAAAAGTCGTCAATCTCGACGCTTAGTTACTAAATTTACTGAGAAAGCCGACGAAAGCTCTCGCCGAGAGCGGCGCATAAAACAACATCTGAAAGCTCTGGCGCCATGGTCTTGTAAAATTTGCGGGCCTTTTTGTTTCGCTTAAGGACCGACCAGAACATCCATTCGCCGCCATTTTCTTTACAGGCCCGCGCGGTCGCCCTCATTAGAGCCCTGCCAACACCGCGTCGACGCCAAGCCTGATCGACGTAGAGATCCGATAAATAAACCCCGCGCGTCGCCCGGTCCGTATCGTAACCTTCAAAGTAAAGGGCATAACCTACGATGCGATCATCTATTTCCGCGACCAGCGCCGTAAATGCTGGTTTTTCACCGAAGCCATCCGTGCGGTAGGCCTCCTCTGTTAACCGGGACGGACGCCCGCCATCTGCAATACTGAGTGATTGGGCAAGTCGAACAACGTCCGCCGCATCGTCGATCACCGCCAGCCTTACAGAGACAGGCGTTATTTCGCGTTCCGGTCTAACTGATTTTAAAAATAGGGCCATCACACATCGAAGTCTGAGAACTTAAAGGACTCGGTTAATTTGAACCAATGGCTCAGCGGTGTCACATCAAAATCACTTTTTGTGAATCGCTCGGGCCATCAAAATAGGTAAATGGCGAAAAAAAATTCTGAACAAAAGCCCTCTGAGAAAAATGTAGGACGCGGGCGTCCGAGGTCGCGTTGGGCTACCTTCTTTAAATGGACCGTTGTTTTTACAATTTGGACCGGCCTGATTGTGGCTGGAGTTCTCGCCTACTATGCTTGGGATCTTCCCGATCTAGACAAGTTAGAAACTCCGTCGCGGCGACCGAGTGTTACAATTCTGGCTTCTGACAGTTCAGTCATTGCTACTTACGGACATTTGCATTCAGGGACTGTGAAATTTAATGAAGTCCCGCCCTTTTTCATTCAGGCGATAATTGCCACTGAGGACCGCCGTTTTTTTGATCATATTGGCGTCGACCTACTGGGGATTGCGCGAGCCGCTATTACAAATTTACGGGCGGGCAGAGTGCGTCAGGGCGGCAGTACGTTGACGCAGCAGCTCGCGAAGAACCTGTTTCTGACACCGGAACGATCCTTCGGACGAAAAATTCGCGAATTGCTTTTGGCCTTTTGGTTGGAAGCACGATTTTCGAAGAAACAGATTTTTACGATCTATTTGAATAGGGTTTATCTAGGTTCTGGAACCTACGGTGTTGGCGCTGCAGCAAATCGTTATTTCGGAAAAAAAGTACGCCAGCTATCTTTGAGGGAATCTGCTGTGTTGGCGGGCCTCCTAAAAGCACCGACCCGTTATTCGCCTTTGCGCAATAAAAAATTGGGTTTAACTCGCGCAAATCAGGTGTTGGACAATATGGTTGCAGCCGGCTTTCTTACCAGACGCGATGCCGCGAGAGCGAAATCAGAAAAGCTGAGATTAGTCGGTCGTTCGACTGGAAGCGGTGCACGCTATTTTACCGACTGGATTCTTGATCGAGCTGCAGGATTCGTCGGCCGAACAGATCGCGATCTGATAATCAAATCAACGTTGTCGCCGCGTATGCAAAGAATTGCGGAGGATAAAGTTGCTGGAATGCTCAACAAGCAAGGCAGAATCCGGAATGTTGGGCAGGCAGCGCTGGTATCGATTTCACCAAACGGTGCGATCAAAGCAATGGTCGGCGGTCGGCGCTATGCTGCCAGCCAGTTTAATCGAGCTACACAAGCCCTTCGTCAGCCTGGATCGGCGTTTAAATTGTTCGTTTATCTCGCTGCCATGGAAGCCGGGCTGAGACCGGGTGAGTTCGTAATCGATGGACCTGTTTCGATAAAAGGCTGGAGACCACGCAACTATTCAGGAAGATATTTGGGACGAATTACGCTTCGTGAGGCGCTTGCAAAATCGGTGAACACCGCTGCTGTGAAAGTATCGGAAAGAGTGGGGAGACAAAATGTCGTTAAAGCCGCAGAGCGGCTTGGGATTACGTCAAAACTTAAAGGACACCCCTCGATTGCTTTGGGGGCTGGCGAAGCAAGCCTCCTGGACATGACAGCCGCCTATGCAGTTTTTGCCAATCGTGGCTATCCCGCTTGGCCATTTGGAATTCTGGAAATTCGCGATGGTCAGAAACAGCTTTTGTATCGGCGCAGCTCAACTGGTGCCGGCCGGCTGGTTGAGCCTGAATCAGTACGCAAAATTCAATCCATGCTTAGCGACGTAATAATAAGTGGTACAGGGCGCCGTGCAAAAATGCAGCGGCCGGCAGCAGGTAAAACCGGCACAAGTCAGGGATTTCGGGATGCATGGTTTATTGGTTTTACGGCAGAGTTAGCCACTGGTGTTTGGTTGGGCAATGACAACTCATCACCCATGAAGAATGTGTCAGGCGGTTCGTTACCGACAATTTTGTGGCGACGATTCATGATCGATGCCCTGAAAAGAGCGCCTATTAAGCCTCTTCCGGCCCCCTAAAACGCGATCCCCGCGGGTATCAATCAGCTATTTCTCTCTATATATGAAGGCGTATGATCCCGTCGTCCGCCCCAAATAAATTACTGCCAATCGCCCTGCTGTTGATGATTGGCTGCCTATGGGGCTTCTTTTTCATTCTTATTAAGAACACGGTTACTGACGGTATCCATCCGACGGCGTATGTATTCTGGTTTTGTCTTGGGGCTGGGATCGTCGTCCTGTTAATTGGGTTAAGTCGTGGTTCCCGCCCGCCCCTAACACGTCAGCATATTGCCTATTATTTTCGCGCAGCGGCGCTGCGATTTACCTTCGCCAACATCATTCTTTATGCGGCACAAGGCAAATTACCAGTTGGCGTAATGGCTGTAATCATGGCGTTTACGCCGATATTTACGCATTTAGTAAGTTTGATCACCCGCCTAGAGAAACTCGCTTGGTTACGCCTTGCTGGAATTATCATAGGATTTGCAGGTGTCTTGATCATCGTCGTGCCTGATGCATCGCTTCCCGACCCTTCCCTCGCCATCTGGGTTCTGATCGGTTTTGGAACACCGCTATTACATGGCTTTGCCTACGTATTTTTGTCAGATTCCAATCGCCCTCCTGACGTAGATTCTTTGCAGCTTGCAACGGGAACCCTTTTGGCAGCAGCGGCGATGGCGCTACCAATTTCTCTTGCAATCGGTGAATTCCATTTTCTCGCCCCACCGTTTTCCAACGGCGAACTATCAATGATGCTTCATTTCGTACTTGCGGGAATTAATTTTTATGGCGTCTTTGAGTTAATTCGAATTGCTGGCCCAACCTATATGAGCCAATCGAGCTTTATGTCCGTCGTGTTCGGTGTATTTTTCGGCATTGTTTTGTTGGGAGAACAGCACAGCCTCTATGTGTGGGCTGCGATTGCGATGATTCTCGCTGGCGTCGCGCTGGTCAATGCAAAACAGGGCAAGCCTTAGTGCATAGAAGCACACTATAGTGTCGGCCAGGTAACAATTCGATCTTCGGGGTCGTCGCCGCGACGTTCGGGAATTACCCGGCCGCGCACGGATATTCCCGCTTCGTGGACAGTATTGGCGTCGCCCGATACCAGCGGATGCCACCAGGCGAGCTCCTTACCCTCTGAGATGCGGCGATAGGCACAACTCGAAGGCATCCATTGTAAATCGTCAATGTTTTCTGGTTTGAGCGCCACACAATCAGGCACAGTATTTTGCCGGTTTTCATAGTCGCCACATCGGCAGGCGCCCGAATCAAGAAGCCTGCAAGCAATATCAGTATATGCGATCTCGCCGGTGTCTACGTCTTCAAGCTTGAGCAAACAACATCGGGCGCAACCATCACAAAGCGATTCCCACTCCGCCTGATTCATTTCGTCCAGAGTTTTTTGTTTCCAAAAGGGAATTGTCGCGTCTTTATTCACTGGGGCTATAGCTTCTTGGAAATTATTTTCGCCATCGCTTCAGCACTTGTCTGATGGTTAAAGTGCGTCACATATTTGCCTTCTCGATTCATCAAAAACACGATCGATGAATGATCCATCAAATAGTCGTCTTCATCGGGCTTGGATTTGTTCAGCGGCGCCTTGGCAAAGTAAATTCTGTATTGTTTTGCTGCCGCGCTAATGGAATTCTCGTTGCCAGTCAGTCCGATAAGGCCCGGGTAAAAGTTCTTTACGTACTCGTTTAGGTGTTCCGGCGTATCTCGCTTTGGGTCCACAGTTATAAATATAGGTTGAATGGATTTTGCCTTTTTACCCATCGCTTGTAGTGCGGCACTCATAATTTGCAATGCTGTCGGACAGACATCGGGACAGTAGCTGTAACCGAAATAGACCAACATAAATTTTCCGCGAAATTCGTCACTATTGCGGGTTTTGCCGTTGTGGTCAGTCAATTGAAACGGGCCACCGATTTTCGCGATGCCAGTCGAGCCGGGACGACTTCCCTCTGGTGACAGCAGGCCAAATTGCCAGGCAACAAGAACGCATGCCAGAATGGCAATTGCCGCAAGCGAAGCGGTTCTAAATGCTGCCATGTTCATCAAATCACTCTCTCGAAAAACCTTCGTGATGATATAGTCGCTGATACCCTAGTTCACTAGTAAACAAACAGTTATTTCGATGCCTACTGTAAATTAAACCCAATTTAGAGTAACTTCGTGATAGTTTTCGAGTTTTCTAACAGTGCCATGCAAATAAAGAGACCTCTTTTAGTTTTGTGTTTTCTTGTATTTTTCGCCCCGACGACGGTGCTTGCGGAAATTCAACTTTTTGGTGACAACCCTATATTCTCTGCAATTAAGGCGAACGATTTGGAAGGTGTCAAAGCAGCAGTCGCGCGGGGTGAAAAACCTGAAATAGAGGATTTCGACGGCCGAAACCCCCTAATTTATGCCGGTATTATCGGCAATGCCGACGTTATTGACTACCTAGCAAAGATTCCTGTTTCTATAAATCATCGAGATAAACTTGGAAATTCGGCACTCTATTATGCTGCCGATCAAGGTCACATTGATGCTGTAGAAGCATTGTTGGAAAGTGGCGCCGCCATTGACACAGAGAATCGCAGAGGCCTTACGCCGTTGATGGCTGCTGCTGGACAGGGAAAAATCGAGATACTCCGTATTTTACTCGAAAAGGGCGCCGATGCGACCCGTCGTGATTATACAGGTAGAACAGCTCTAATGTGGTCGGAGTGGAATAGAAAGCGCCAGGCATCAAAAATACTTCGCGCCGCTGGCGTTCGAGAATAGGGAGAACAGTCCGTTTGTATTTGTAGAGTTTGTAATGGATTCGCCCATACCATTTATTGTCCTTTTCGCAGCTATCCTGATTGATGCCGTTTCAGGAAATTTACCGCTTCTACGGCATATTTATGCTTTCCCAATGAGATTTGTCCGCGGACTCACTGAATGGTTTGATCGTCGTCTCAATCGTGAAAAACGAGGTCGCAATGCGCTGCGTGTCCGTGGTGCACTCGTTCTTGTTATTATTTGTCTTCCATTATGGTTCGGATCCGTCGCGCTCGAAAAATATGCCGACCGGGGGCAACTGGGTCCGCTAATAGACACCTGCGTTTTGTTATTTCTTGTCGGTGGTAGCCGGCCGATTGGCCGGTTGCGTAGTGTCGCACGTGCTTTGAGAGGAGCTTACAACGAAAGAGCTTCAAAAATTACCGATATACTGGTGCGCTTCGAAACAGAAAATCTAGACGGACACGGAATTGCACGCGCTGCGATCGGAGGCAGTGCAACACGAATTGCAGAGGGTCTGTTTGGGTTAATTTTCTGGTATCTTCTTTTTGGATTGCCGGCGGTCATCTTTTGCCGTGTCGTAAGCGCCATTGCGGACGTTATTGGGCGAAATTCTTCACAACATTTGGATTTTGGATTTGCTGCGCGCAGATTGGACGACGTATTGAGTTTGCCGGGAGCGATAATTGCATGCCCTGTCTTCGTAGTTGCGGCGATTTTTGTTCCCCGGGCCAATCCATTTCGTGCATTTGGCGGGTGGATTCAAGATTTGTTTCAGCATGCGATTCGCAGTGATTTCAGAGGCGTCGGCGCAATTGCCGGAGCATTTGATCTATCATTGGGTGGCCCGCAGGAGTTTGGAGAGGAAACGGTGAACCGCGACTGGATTGGCGAAGGAAGAGCGAGAGCGATGCGGGCTGATGCGCATCGAACGTCTTGGTTGTTAGGGTTATCGATTTTGCTGGTTTTGGCTGCACTTGCTGCGATGATCGTCTTTTTGAAACAAGTGACCTAGCTGCTCTGCGGGTTCGGTTATACTGACCCTGCCCCTGTTTTCGGAAACGGTCGGCATGTCAAAAAAATTGCTTCTTATCGTCGCCCACACGCCATCAGAAAATACCCGGATTCTTTTGAAAGCGATTACTGATGGTGCGCGGTCCACGGGAAGAGACTTCGTCGATATCCAGGCACAGGGACCTTTCGAAACGATGCCTGATCACGTTAACCGGGCCGACGCGATAATTCTGGGGACGACAGAAAACCTTGGCTATATGAGTGGTGCGCTTAAGGATTTTTTCGATCGGATTTATTATCCGTGCCTCGAGGAAAAACAGGGATTGCCATACTGCCTTTTTGTTCGTGCCGGACAGGATGGGACGGGAACCTGTCGCGCTGTCGAAACGATAACAACCGGGCTTCGCTGGCGGGCGGTTCAAGCACCGCTCGTTTGTCGCGGCCCATGGCAGCCTGAATTCAAAGAACAATGCGAAGAGCTTGGCTCAGCGATGGCCGCTGGCCTGGACCTTGGCGTTTTCTAACCCGCTCACTCGCCCATTTGAAGCAAGAGCCCTTTGATGCGGGCAAGTCGGAAAACATACAAAAATATTGTGACGCCCGCAGCGAGATAAACGATATTAAGAAGAACGGCATCGATAAAAAGGCCAGTTTGAAACTGACCATCGATTAAGACTGCCCGCATACCTTCAAATACGTGTGAGGATGGAAGGGCCCACGCTATAGGTTGAAGCCAGTCGGGAAGAATGGAAATCGGATAGTAAATGCCGCTGATTGGCGCGACCAGAAATATCCCTACCCACGCCAGGCTTTCTGCACCCATGCCAAATCTGAGAACCAGTGCCGAAACTGCGAGACCCACGGCGCCCCCAAAAATCATCAGATTTATAAAAAACGCGATTAGCGGCAGCCCCATATCAAAAATCGAATAGCTATAGAGCGGGATAGCTAATAGTGCTGCAGGAATGATGCCAATTATTGTTCGTACCAGGCTGATAAATAAGAGCGATATGGCCCATTCGTATGGGCGTAATGGGCTTGCAAAAAGTTGCGCAAGATTGCGGGACCACATTTCTTCCAGGAAAGACACTGCGACCCCGATATTGCTGCGAAACATGACGTCCCATAAAAGTACTGCGGCGATCAGCAGGCCAGCAGCCTTAATAACGGGGGAATCCGCAGTCAGCAAAAATTTGGTCATGAAACCCCAGAGAATCATCTGCATCAAAGGCCAATAAGCCAGTTCGATAATTCGTGTCCATGAGCTACGGAGTAAGAATAGATAACGCAATCCCATCGCACCGATACGATGAAAGGCGAGCGGCCGGTCCGGGTGCTGTTCAATTGGATGGAATTCACTCATTGCGCAGCGGCCTCTTGTTGGTTGTTTTCATCGCGGCGCGCAATATCGAGGAAAACCTGCTCCAGCGATTCTTGCCCATACTTTTCAACGAGCCCCTTTGGTGTTCCTTGGTCGACAATCTGGCCTTGCTTCATCATGAGTACGTCCGAACACAGGCGATCGACTTCATTCATATTGTGAGAGGCAAGCAAGATCGTTGCGCCGGTTTCACAGGCATATTCTTCGAGATACGAGCGTACCCAATCCCCCGTATCGGGGTCGAGTGATGCTGTTGGTTCATCCAGCAGGAGCAGTGATGGTACATTGATTAGTGCTTTTGCCAGGGCGACGCGTGTGCGTTGTCCTGATGACAATTGACCGGTTGGGCGGTCAATAAATTCACCTAGTGCGAGCGCATCGACCAGTTCTTCGATCCTGGCATGCACACCGCGTAAACCATAGAGTCCTGCGAAAACTCTCAGATTTTCTCTCACCGTAAGACGTTTTGGCAAATCAACATATGGCGAACCGAAATTCATTCTTCTAAGGACGCGATGGCGGTTCTGAACCATGTCTTCGCCCAGTATTTCAATTCTACCGGAGCTCGGTAACAACAATCCGAGCAGCATCGCAATTGTTGTCGTCTTGCCTGCACCATTGCCTCCGAGTAATGCGGTGATAGTGCCTGCCGTAACCTCAAAGGAGATTTCATTTACGGCGACAACGCCATCAAAATTTTTCGAAAGCTTTTCTGCGCTGATCGCGATGGTACTCATAATGTCTCTATATCATGTCAGGGATTATGTTTGACCAGAGTTCGAAACTTTTTATGTCAGAATAGATTCATTGCACCCGAATTGCGCTATAACAGGGCAGGTTTTATGCAAGCCGTTCGTTTCTATGGGGAATCTGCTATGGCGACAATGCCCGTAATTATCGAAACCAGCAGGGTTCAACTGCGGACGCTGATACTTATCCGTTGGGTTGCTATCGCAGGGCAAGTGGCCGCCGTCCTGGTTGTTTATTATGGATTAGGCTTCCACCTACCGCTAACGGCAACAATGGCAGCTATTCTCGCATCGGTAGTTGTGAATGTAGCTGCCCAATTCGGTGGCGGTTCAGGTAGAGTTTCTGAGAAGGGCGCCGCAGGATACCTGGCATTCGATATTGTGCAACTTGCCATTCTTCTATACCTGACGGGCGGACTCGGAAATCCATTCGCTTTTCTTCTTCTTGCGCCTGTCGCTGTTTCGGCAACAGTTCTCTCTCTCACCAGCACGATCATCCTAAGTGCTCTCGCCCTTGTTGCAATCACCGGCCTGTCGGTCAATCATTTGGAGCTCCCATGGCGCGGATCTCCTCCAGAACTGCCAACGGTTTATGTCCTCGGAGTATGGACTGCTCTCGCAATAGGGATACTGTTTTTCGCGGCGTATACCTGGCGTGTCGCGCAAGCGGCCCGTGAAATGTCTGATGGATTGTTCGCAACGCAACAGGCGCTCGCGCGTGAGCAGCGTCTGTCCGCGATGGGCGCCATTGCCGCAGCAGCAGCCCATGAGCTCGGGAGTCCCCTGGGCACGATCGCTGTAGTGAGTCGAGAGTTGTCTCGTGACTTACCCTCCGACAGCCCCATTGCGGAAGATATTGCTCTTTTGCGAACTGAAACCGACAGATGCCGTGATATTCTTGCTGCATTGGCACACAACCCTGAAGGGGATGATGCACCGTTTTCTGCGGTTCCTGTCAGCGCAGTGGTTGAGTCGGCTGCAGAACGCCATCAGACGGAGTCAATCTCTGTCAGCTATGACTCTGGCGTAGCTGCCGACCACATCGGCGAAGAAGAGCCCGTCATCCGGTCTGCCCCTGAAATCATTCACGGAATAGGTTCGCTAGTGCAAAATGCAATGCAATTTGCCATTTCCAAAGTAACTGTTATGACAAGCTGGTCCGACGAATTTGTTATGGTTTCAATCGCCGATGATGGTCCTGGCTTTCCGCCTTTTATATTGGACCGGATCGGCGAGCCATATATATCTCTCCGTGCGGAGCAAAGTGATCATATGGGACTCGGCATCTTTATTGCCCAGACATTGCTCGCGCGGACGGGTGCGCAGCTTTCATTCGGTAATCACGATCAAGGTGGTGCCATAGTTGAAATTCGCTGGCCTCGCGCCATGATCGAAGGTGCAGAGAGTGTGATGGAATGACTATGAACGAACAATCGGGAATAGCCGGGTCGAAGACCGGCGAAAAAACCGACAAAAAGCTGCTGATTGTCGACGACGACAGGCCCTTTCGTGAAAGATTGGCAAAAGCCATGGAAAGACAGGGTTTCGTCGTAACGCCGGTTGAGACGGTTTCCGAAGGTATCGCAGTTGCAAAACTCGAAGCACCGAACTATGCAGTACTGGATTTACGCTTGGATGACGGAAGCGGTCTAGATATCGTGCCGGCAGTCCGTGAAGCTGATCCTAATTCCCGTATCGTCATATTGACAGGTTACGGCAATATCGCGACGGCGGTTGCAGCCGTAAAGGCAGGCGCTGTGGATTATCTTGCGAAGCCAGCGGATGCAGACCAGGTCGCTGCGGCCCTATTGTCTCAAGGCGCGAATTTACCGCCGCCGCCGGAAAACCCCATGTCTGCTGATCGCGTCCGATGGGAACATATACAGCGTGTATATGAGCAGTGTGATCGGAACGTTTCTGAAACCGCACGGCGGCTGAAGATGCATCGCCGGACGCTACAAAGAATTTTGGCCAAAAGAGCGCCTCGAGAAACCAATGATCTCCCATCTTAGGCTGTGTGGTAGTTCATGACCGGTTCCCGTCCAGACGGTTCGAATAAGAAAGACCCCGAGTCTTCCTGGCTCTTTGGGCCCGAAACAATTCCCGTTTCCGTTCGCAACGCCGAGGCGATTTTAGGACATTTACCATTATTTATCGGTGGTTGGCCGCTGCAATGTGTCGGTAGCGCGGAGGAGAAACAGCATGACATTGATATTGTTGAAAACGGTGATGGGGGCTTCACGGTTAAATTAGTAGGGCCAGGCAGCAATGAAATGGCCTTTGACGACGCTCTGGATGCTGCGAATGGCTTCGCGGGATCGTTAATAGGGGCCTATATTGCGAGACAGCCCGATACTATATGTCTCCATGCATCCTGCGCCCAGATTGGTGATGGCCTGGTTGTTCTAATTGGCAATTCGTTTTCCGGCAAAAGCACAACCTCTTTGCAATTAGCCTGTTCGGGTTACAGATTTTTCGGCGATGATCGAATCGCTGTACGATTCAGCGACAATGGCCAGCCAACCGGGCAATGTTTGGGATTGATGCCTAAAATGCGTTTACCGCTACCACCGGATTGCGGAGCACCCTTTGAAGAATATATCGAAGCGTTTTCTGAGCTGCAGGATGAAGAAGCAGCGTATTTGCGGCTTGGCGACCGGGAGGCGGCGAATTTTGGTGATGAAGCGCCAATTATTGCACTAATATCACTTGATCGCACTGATTCTGGTGATGCAGAGTTGGCAGATGCGCCACGCCCCGAGCTTGTAAAGTCATTGTTGGCTCAGGTAACAGCACCGCATTTGGACATTTCAAGATTGGTGCCCGCGATGAATCGCCTGGCGTCTCTAATTCCGGGATTTACCTTGAAGTTTTCCAGTAGTAAGGATGCAGCACGGGAGATTGCTGCGAAATTTCGCGCAAAAAAACCAGAGGTTCATAGTGTCTGAGAAGAAAACCTATAGTCGGAATCCTGCCGTGACGGAAACCGATATTGATGACGAATTATTTCTTGTCGAGCCAGAATCCGAAGAGGTTTTCTACATGGATACGGTAAGTGCTGGGCTTTGGAGGCTTTTAGAGGAGCCGGCCAGTTTTCAAGACATAATTTCCGTTTATTCGGCTGCTTTCCCCGATTCGGATTCGAAACAGATCGAAAACGATCTACGCAAAGCACTGGATGACTTGTTGGAGCGTGGTTTGGCGCTGGAATAGTCGATGGTCTAACAGGCGAAAATACGGGGACTTTCTGCCAAAAGGAATTTTAACGAAATTCCCCCATTTTCTTGGTAATTTATTCTATAATGTGTCATTATTCTGCGGGGCCGCGTGCCGCATCCGACTGATCTTCTGGGATCGCAACAGATGTATGGCTTGCTCCACCAACTTTCTGCCAACTATGATTTGGTGGTTCTGGATTCACCACCTCTGTTGGCCGTCTCAGATGCGCTCGTCCTGGTACGAGAAGCGGACCGGACGATCTTTGTCGTTCGGTGGGAAAAGACCCGGCGTGACTTTGTCACCGCTTCATTACGACAGCTAGCGGAGTCGGGTGCCAAAATTGCCGGACTCGTAATGTCTCAGGTCGATCTTAAAAAGCAGGGTCGCGATGGTTATACCAGCGGCTCCGGTTATTATTACGGCGATAGCCCAAAATATTATTCTGATTAGGGCTGGGTTTTTCTGACGCATGGCGTCCCAGCGAAAATACTCTCTTTCCTTAATCGCCGTGATAATAGGCGGGTTACTTGTTTACATGACCGGGCCGAGGCTGGTTGCCTACATTGCAATGCAGCCTGGTGATTCCACTATAATTTCTCTAGGCCGCGGGGAGGATGTCAGCGCCCAGAAAATTAGCAAGGCCATTCGCGGACGCCGGGCTTCATTAAAATGGTTCGAAAGGGGTCGGACGCATCTTGAAATATCCGGTCTGTATCTATTTTTAGCCGACAATCCGAAATTTAAACCCGCGCTCCGAAAATCGTTTCTGGATAAAAGCATCGAAGCGTTTGACAAGGGCTTAGTCCTTGAACCACGCAAGCCGTATTCCTGGGTCCAATTTGCTCAGGCAAAATTTCGGCAGGACCGGCGCTCCAAAGAAATCAATTCATTGCTTCGAATGTCCTACATGATTGCGCCGGAGGAACCTCGAATAGTAGTGACGCGGGTGCAGTTGGGTTTTCGCGCACAAAACATTCTCGCAAAAGATTTAGAGAAAAATTTTCGAAATGACATTCGACTTAATTTGAAACATCAACCAAGGCAATTGACCATATTTGCCCGGAAAAAATTCGCGTTGCCCTGGTTGAATCGGATTGCCAAAGGGGATTCCAAATTAACCGACAATCTCTATCGCGAGTTTTTAAAATTACCGCCACCAGGCGATCTTTAGGGTCATCGAGAACTTCCCGCCGCCCGATTCTGGCTCGGCCAGGATTGAGCGAAAGCAACGCCCAAGATCGCTGCGTAAGTCGCTGCAATCGCGGGAATTTGGATAGTGAAATCCAATAGATTCTGGACAGCAATCATCACCGTTACTCCCAATCCCAAAACGCTAAAAATGGCATTACGCCGTCGTGTCTTAATGCCGATGAGAACACGGCTTAATATGATGACGAAGACCAGCATCAAAAGGCCAAATCCGACATAGCCAAGATCAACTATGAGCTCGATGTAGACGCTATGCACCTTATCAAACCTCGGTGCATACCAAGGCACTGCCGCGTCTCTGAATTGGTAGAATATTTGCGGAAATGATCCAAGGCCGTGCCCTGTAAAGGGGGCCGTATCTATGATACGCTATGCAATTTCGTGAACTGTGTCTCGGCCGGTCCCCTGATGAGCAAGTTGCATGACACGCCCAAGTGTCGCGCGTCCGCTCATTTCCAGAATGACGAATCCACTGCCAAATACCAAAACCGACAAGGCGATTAATGGTTTTCGGCGAGTGTTGGCCCTGCCAATGAGGATCGAGAGCATGACAGCTGCACCGATCGCGGTGACAAGAAGTGCACCCCGTGAATGGGTAAACATCATCGCTATGGTAACGACGATTGCACCACATACGAGGCAATAAATGGACGGAGGAAGGGCCTCACTGAGCCGTTGCCCTTCTTTCGCGGCTGAACGCGCAGTCTGTGATACAGAGTGCAGTACCAATCCAAGAATGGTCAGAATACCCATACCCGCGTAGGCGCCATAGGCCGCCCGCCCCACAAAGGTGCTGGTCAAGTCACCAGTGTTTGCCCATTTTGCGTATCCCAATATCGTTTTATTCCCCGCCGTATATACCGAGAGTCCATAGGACGCATAGGCAATCGCCGCAATGGAGATACACCAAAGGATCGCACGAGCATTTGAAGGGTCACGTCCGAATTGTGCTGCGATCCAGAATATACCTGCATAGGCAACAAGACGAAGCGCATGCTCAATGGCGGTTTCCCTGTCTGTGGTGATCGCACTATTCAACGGTTTTCCCAGAATTTTCGCGGCATCTTGCCATAGCGGATCATGCCAATCGATCGGCGTCAGCATTGTCGTTTGAACCAGTGCCCAAAGAATGACAAGGCCAAACAGGACTCCCGGAAAGACGAAAACCCGGCCAGGAAGTTTTGCCATAGAAGGGTGCCGAAATGCTGCAAAGGCCCAGAGAATAAGGAGTATTCCGACGCTAAAGCTTAAGAAAGACCATGACCAAGGTCGATTTGATCCCAAAGGGAGCGGAACCCAGGCGAGTAGCAACAGGAACGCCCAGAACAGAAGTTTCGAAAATTTACCGTCAGACTTAGCCAATGGCTTCAGACCGATACTGACAGCATCAGAAAACACCGCACCTCTTTCTCAAGCCCCATCAGATAGCGACCGCTAGTAGGCATTTTCATTCAGGAAACCGGTAAACAAGGTGAGGAACAGTATTTTTAAGTCGAATCCGAGAGACCAATTCTCAATATAATATAGATCATGCTGCACCCTCGCCCGCATTTGTTCGGGGTTGGCTGTTTCGCCCCTGAGTCCGTTCACCTGCGCCCAACCGGTAATTCCGGGTTTTACTTTATGCCTGATCAGGTACTCATCGATGATTTGTGCATACTCCTCATTGTGAGCGATGGCGTGGGGCCGCGGGCCCACCAGAGACATTTCACCGCGCAAAACATTTATGATCTGTGGCAGTTCGTCGAGACTGGTGCGCCTTATGAACCTGCCGACCCTCGTAACTCTTGGATCTTCTTGCTGCGCCTGCTTGACCTTTTTGTCCGACCTGTCCGGTTCCCAAAACATGCTGCGAAATTTTAGAACGGTGATTTCGTTGTTATTAAAACCGTATCGTTTTTGCCGGAATAATATTGGCCCGGAGCTATCGAGTTTTATCGCTAATGCGATTGCAAGCAGGATCGGCCATATGAGCATTAGAATTATGAGTCCCAAAAGCCTATCTTCAATACCTTTTAGTATGCGGTTCCAGCCTGCCAAAGGCGGTTTAAATACTGTTAGCATCGGAACTCCGGCAATATCGCCGTAGCCCAGATGAGGAATCTCGAACACTGCAGTGCCGGGGCATAATGTGATATCTGCCGCAACCGTCCGTAATCGTCGTAAAATATTTTCCAAACGTTCCTGAGCGGTCCATGGTAGCGCAATAGCGATTTGATCAACGCGCTGGTTCCGGACAAACATTAGTAAATCATCGATATTACCTTGGTTTTTGTGTTCGCCTATGGATTCCGGAACGCGGGTATTTCTGTCGTCAAATAATCCGAGAATTTTCACCCCGGAAGCTTTTCTGCTATCCAGGTGTTTTATCAACCGTTCGCCAAACTCTCCTGCCCCAACAACGATGACGTTGTATGTTAGCTGACCTTTTTCACGGAGTTGTTTGATAAGAACGACCGCAAACAGTCGTACAGCGGTCAATGAAATATAAGCAGCAATAAACCAATAGGTCGCCCAGGCGCGGGAAAAACTACTCGAGACTTTTCCAAAATAGGCAATGAGCAGGAGAGTCACCATAACCGCACCCCAGCTCACCGTAATAGCGCCAAGTTGAGCGGCAAGTTTTTGAAGATCGACAAAATTATAGAGTCGGCCGAAATGCATAAAATTGGCTGCCAACAAGGCACCGATTGCGATTGCAATCGGATAGTTATCAGGCATATGTGCGTAAAAACCGTGATAGACGCCGTACGCCACATAGCCAGTAGATGCTATGACCAAAAGATCAACTATACGGAGTGCGCCTGTAATGACGCGTTGATCGTCTATGCCGAGACTAATTCTTGGGAGTTGCATGGGAATGGACAATCAACCTTCGCAATACCTGCGTCATTTGGGCAGTAAACGGCAGCAAATTCTCGCCTGCCTATGGTCCAACCACGATGATTATAGGCTTTGATTGCGCGCGGGGTAAAGATTCTTGCGAATATTGCGAAAGTGCTAGCTTCGATGAAGCCACCAAAATTGCTCATTGATAGAGTAGATTGGTTTGTAATGGTGGACTTTGCGAGTATCGACGACGTGTTTGATTTGATTATCCAGTAGCAAGGCACGACCCTTGTGGTAAACGATCAGAACAGCGTGAGCGAGCCGAAGATTTAAATCCTGCAAGACGAGAATTCTCAAATTGGAAGCCGGCACGCCTAACGCCCGAAGAGAAAGGTACTTGCTAATAGCGTAATCTTCGCAGTCACCATCTCTGCGAAGGAATTGCTTGGGAGTAGCCCAATAATCAGGCACGCCATAATTTCTAGGATCAACAATATAGCGCGTCCGGTTCATTTCCGTGTTGACGGCGTGGATTTGCTGCAATCGGGATTTATTTCGGATTTCATCAAGAAACTCGCTCCATTCCTGTAGATGGCAGCGACTAAAAATCGATGATTCACAGGGCTGATCGGGTAAATCTTTCTCTTTGAAATAACGCTCCAACGTTCCTTGCCACTTTGGAAATAGCGAAATTTTAGTGGAAGGCGTCTCTTGGCTTCCAAACAAAGCAGGACGATACCCGGCGCTTTGCGCATTGTTGATCGATAAAATCAATAAGGCGACAAGGAGATAGGGGCTCCATCGAAAAGTCAGACGCTTCAAAATTTGACTTACAAGCACAGTATTCAACATCGTCCGCCCGGGGATTATGAAATTTTTCAGATCCTCCAATAGTTCCAAAATTTATCTCCTTTGCGTTAACAGAGCGCTAACCCGCTATCGGCCATGATGCTCACCGTTAACCCTGTTTAGACAGGACAATTAACGTTTTTGGAGGAGGGGAAGTTGCCGTTGGTTAACAAATTGCAAGTTGAAACCGCTAACCCCGGAATGAAAATTCGTCTTGGCGTAGTGGCTCTTCTCGTCCTGGGACTATTTATCACTGGCCTAGTCGGTATTTTCAGGTTCGTCGAAAACGAGCGCGAGCGTGAATTACAGGTTTGGCAGACCCGCTTGACAATAATTGCCGATACCCGAACGCAAGCGATTGAAGGCTGGATATCAGGTCAAATTGCCTCCGTTACAAAGCTGGCGCAGAATGCCGCTCTTCAACTCTATATGACGCAGATGATAGCGTCGGCCGGCTCCGGAATTGCCGTTTCCCCCGGCGTCGAAGCGCAGGCGGATTATCTCCGAAATTTGCTGGTCGTTGTTGCCCATCGATCAGGATTTTCAAAATCACCGCAAGGTCCCGAAGTTGGCGCAAACGTCAGGCGTGTCGGCGTTGCCGGAATTGCTCTAACCACGCGCGACGGCAAAGTCGTCGTGTCCACACCTGGAATGCCACCAGTCGATGGGTCGCTATTGTCATTTTTGAAAGAGGCAAAACCAGCAGAAACAGCAATACGCGATTTGCGCCTCGATGCTGCCGGTAAGCCCTCCATGGTATTTGCTACTCCAATATTTGCGGTTCAGGGGCGTGGCGCTCCATCTGATCAAATAGGATGGGCAATTGGGGTTAAACAGGTATCAGATGAACTTTATCCGCTCTTACGCCAGCCCGGCGCAATTTGGAAGTCGGCTGAGGCTCTGATCGTCCAAAATAACGATGGGCTGATTAGGTATTTATCGCCAACGCGTGTCGGGGACGCGCCGTTGGCGCGTAGTTTCGCGATTGATACGCCAGCACTCGCTGCCAAGTTCGCTATTGAAAAACCAGGCGGCTTCGCTGTGCGGCGCGATTATCGTGGCAACGACGTTTTGGTTTCAGGGCGGATGGTAGGAAAGATGCCCTGGACAGTTTTGTACAAAATTGATCGCGAAGAAGCACTCGGAGATAGCGACACGCGGCTAAATCGTTTGGTGATTATTTTATGTCTTGGGCTGATCGGTGTCTCTGCGGCTATTTTGGCGGTGTGGCGCCATGGCGCTTCATTGCGTTCCGCACAGGCTGCGGAAAAAGCCGAACAAATGGCAAACCGATATGAAGCACAAAGCAAATTCCTGAAACTCATAACGGATACTCAACCGACGTCGATGTTTATCGTCGATGGGGATAACCGTTACAAATTCGCCAATAAGATCGCATCCGACAGCACCGGAATTTCGGAAGATGATCTTATCGGTAAAAGTCTTGCAAGTGTCTTGGGACCAGCTGATGCAATACGCTATGAACAGATTAATAAAAAGGTACTTCAAACAGGTGAAGCACAAATTGACGTTCACCGAACGGGATCAAATGGAGATCTTCGTATTTGGCAGGCCGAGCATATTCCGGTTTCGACAGAACTTGATGCTACACCGGGTGTGATGGTCGTAGAGGAAGACATCAGCAGTGTCGTCAATGAACGCGAACGCCGCGAACGCACTTTGGAGCAACTCTCAGATACATTGGTCGCTATTCTCGATCGGCGCGATCCATATGCGAGCAACCATTCCGCACGTGTCGCCGCGACGGCCGAAGCGCTCGCCAGCGAAATGGGCCTCGAAGATTCTGTCGTCGCTACGGCACGGACCGCAGGCAGGCTGATGAACATCGGCAAAATTGTCGTACCTGAAGAGATGTTAACGAGGGCAGGATCACTCGGCGATGACGAGGTTAGGCTTGTTCGTGGCGGATTGTTGAAGAGTGCCGAACTTTTGAAAGGTGTTGAATTTGATGGCCCGGTGGTAGCGGTGCTGCAACAGGTTCAACGCCGCTGGGGCGACTGCAACCCTGATACGCGTGATACTGATGATGTCCTGATATTGGCGCAGATTGTTGCGGTCGCTAATGCTTTTGTCGCATTAATCAGCCAACGGTCGTGGCGGGCGGAAATCGACATGGATGAAGCAGCTGCACAAATGATGGCTGATGCAGATACCGTATTTGTCCGCCGCGTTCTGTCGGCTCTTCTAAACCTCGTTGATAATCGCGATTTACGGGAAGAGCTAACGATCGAATCGAATGTGGAAAGACATTAAACCCCTAAGAATGCTGGTGTAATCGACCCGTGCGCGGCATAGTAAGGGCATGTTTGGTAAGTTATTCGGAAAGGGGCGTCAGCAAATGCCGCCCCCGTCAGTTACTGCCGGAAGCCGCGTTTATGTGATTGGTGATATTCATGGACGGGTCGATCTTCTCCATGACATTCATCAGCAAATCCTTCAAGACATATCGAGCGCGCCAGACCTAGATACGACAGTTATTTACCTTGTAGATTATGTCGATCGCGGCGATGCTTCGTGCGCAGTTATTGATCTCCTCGTCGAAAACCCGCTTGCACATCTCAATCCAATTTTTTTGTCCGGCAATCACGAACAGATGATGGTCGCGTTCTTAGAAGATATTGCAATCGCCGGTATGTGGCTGGGCAACGGTGGTAATTCCACTCTATTGAGTTACGCAGTGGGTGCCCCTACTGACAAAACTGGAGATGAAAAACTCCGAATAATGCAACGGGACTTTCGGGCAAAATTGCCCCCTGAGCATCTGGAATTTTTGCGTAGTCTTTCCCTCTATCATATAGAACAGGATTACCTTTTCGTGCACGCCGGTGTGGCGCCCGGTGTTCCAATTGAGGACCAGGGGAGTGAAGACTTCCTTTGGATTCGCGACGAGTTTTTGCGATCGCGTGCCAATCACGGTCATTGCATCGTACATGGGCATTCGATTGTTGATATGCCGGAGTTCTACCCGAACCGAATAGCGATCGATACCGGCGCCTATTACAGCGGTCGCTTAACCTGTCTTGTGCTTGAAGGACAGGAACGTCGATTTTTGCAAACCTAATCCGGGAGAGGCGCCGATGTTTTTTTGGCGCGATCACGAATATTTTGATCCCTGGCCGTTAATCGCCAACCCGGAGGATCTCGCACGGCCAGAAAACCCAGATGACTTTTTTGATGCGGTAGAAGCGCTGGCGCGCCTGATTTCTCCTACTCTTACGATGCATTTGCTGGAGCCCGTTCAGCAGCTAATAGATGAACCGATACTCGATCCATCGATTGTTTCGGAAAACCGGCTACTGGCAAAATTTTCCCTGGCACAGCAACGGCACTGGGCGCAGATACTCGCAGAATCAGATATCGATGTTTTATTTTTGAAGGGTTTTGCATACGGACATAGTTTTTATCCGGATCCTGTATTACGCCAACAGGGCGACCTCGATTTTCTGGTTCGGCCAAGTGATCTTTCCGCCGTTATGTCATTTCTCGAAAAGTTTGGATTTCAATTTCGCCCGGCACCCCAAAGCCGCTGGGGTGCGATTTCGGACGCGAGCTTTATGCCGTTTGTAACGCCGGACGGAAGTTGCGATCTTGATCTGCACGTTCATCCCGACTGTTATCCCGCATATTGTTCGCTTACGACCGAGCGGTTATTTGCGGAATCTCAATTGATCGATGCGGGAGGATTCGCGGCACGAATTCCTTGCCGCGAACACGCCTTACTCCTTTGCGTAACGAACGCCGCAAAGGAAAAGTTCGATATGTTTAGTGCCCGGAAGGTCATCGATGCGATGGTGTTGTTGCGAAATACTCCCGATCTAGATTGGGAAAAAGTTTTAAGCCTTGCAGCCGAGGGAAACTATTTCATTCCAGCGCGTATCTTCTTTTCGCTAATGGTTGCTTTGGGATTTCCTGACTCAAAGATTCCTGCTGCTCTTCTGGCGTCCCTACCCAGATGGCGTCGAAACTCATTTCGTAAAATCGTTTGGCGATTTAAAACGTTGTTTCCAGAAGACCCAAACCTGCTCTCTTTGTTGTGGCGGGAATGGGCTTTGTGCGCGGAGCCTGCCGTCGCTTTTTACAATCTGCGACTCCGTGCCCGCGGAATGGTTAGGCCGGGCTCAGGAATTCCAGAAGGTGCTCCGACAAAGGTTGAATATTCCTAGTTCGACCAATGAACCCATATGATGTTACACATCGTCACGGGAGTCTGACAATTGATCTAACTCTAGCGTAGTATGGTGACAAAAGATGGTCTCTGATAAACGGGTTTTGGTTACTGGCGGTGCAGGATTCATTGGCTCGCACCTTTGCGAGCGGCTTCTCGCTGACAAGCATGACGTGTTGTGTATAGATAATTATTTTACCGGGTCGAAGAGCAATGTCGCCCAGTTAATGCAAAATCCGCATTTTGAGTTAATGCGACACGATGTAACTTTCCCGCTCTATATCGAAACGGATGAGATTTATAATCTCGCCTGTCCTGCCTCGCCCGTGCATTATCAATTCGATCCGGTGCAAACAACCAAAACCAGCGTTCACGGGGCAATCAATATGCTTGGCCTTGCAAAACGGGTGCGAGCAAAAATTTTCCAAGCGTCGACAAGTGAAGTTTATGGCGATCCGAAAGTTCATCCGCAGGTCGAAACTTATTGGGGACATTGCAATCCGATTGGACCACGCGCTTGCTATGATGAAGGAAAGCGATGCGCGGAGACATTGTTCTTTGATTATCGGCGGCAACATAACCTCTCGATCAAAGTCGCACGTATTTTCAATACCTATGGTCCGCGTATGCATCCGAATGACGGCCGCGTTGTATCCAACTTTATTGTTCAGGCTTTGCGCAACGATCCCGTGACTATCTATGGCGACGGAGAACAGACCCGTTCGTTTTGCTATGTTGACGACCTGGTCGAAGCGTTTATCCGTATTATGAATACCGAAGATGATTTCACGGGTCCGGTGAACATTGGCAATCCCAATGAATTTACCATTAGGGAACTTGCAGATACGGTCATCGAGCTTATCGGATCGAAATCGGAAATTATTTCAAAACCGCTTCCTGCCGATGATCCCGTTCAACGGCAACCGGATATTACCATTGCCCGCGAGAAGCTTGATTGGGAGCCTACTATTCAATTGAAAGAAGGGCTGACAAAAACAATTGCCTATTTTGACGAGCGGTTGTCGGAAAACTAGTTATTAGTAGTTTAGTGCGCGCCTGACCTGCGGTTGTGCGCCAGACTTTTTAGTCGTTCGGATGAAGAAGCCCACCACGTAATAAAGGATGACGTGGTAGATAATTCCTGCGACGACGAGCGAAAAGTTTGATTCAACGCGGAATAGCCCTGTGAAAATTGATACCGAGAACACCGCGAGCCAATCGCCCACATGTCGGCCATTCATGAAATAACAGATTATCCAATAAATCTGGGAAATTATGAACATGCCGACAATAACGCCGATGCTTCCGAAATTAACATATAGCTCCACGAGCTGCGGAAAGTTAATGGATGTCGTCGTGTCGTCGATCGCTAGAATTTGGTACATGTGGCCAAAATTCTGACCCAATTTCGGATCTGGCTTGTCCGGTAAAATAACGCGCGGCACCAGTTTCCATATCAAGTCTTTGTAAGTTGTACCGTATAGATAATCGACCTGCCTGGGTGTCATATCCATGACGTGCGCAAGCATGTACGAAATATCCAGGCGGATGCCGATAGCCTGCAATGCGAATTTTATAACTTCGGAATCGGCTGTGACCGCCTGTGCCGCAATTTTCCCGAACTTGGCGCTGTTTTCCGCGGCATCGCCCAACCCTTCCTGTTTAACGGAGGCGCTATGGGCATCCCAAACCTGGTCGCGGAACTCGAATTTTGCATACATGAACGGAAAGAGCGCCATGACCGATAAAACGATAACGATCCAGGGAATTTTCTTTTTCTCACCGATATAGGTCATGATAACCGCAAGACCAAAGCTCGCTATTGGCCCGGAGTTGCCGCCGGAAATAGCTAATCCCAGGTAGGCCGGAACAAAGAAGAACCAGATCATGATCGAAAATGGTCGCGGCATCTGTTTCCGCATCTGCAAAATATAAAACGCCAAAATGCCAACGATCGAAAAGTTCGCCAGGAAGTTAATCAGCTGACCGGCGCTCGACGTATCGAGGCCGGTTTTCATACCCAGCAATCCGACAAAACCTCCTATAAAAAATCCTAGTGAAATTTTTCTGGCGCTCTTTGGTTCCCAGTCGAGCTGCATATGCGGGATAAATCGCAGCAGCAAATTTATCGGTCGCCAATAATAACCGATGACTAGAGCAAGCATGCCAAAGAGGGTGACCGTCGCTGACTTCATCAGGTCGGGGTATTTCAGATAATCAAAATGGACCGTGTGTTGAATGGTGTAGAACGGGTAGAGCGTGTAATGAATTGCGTAGACAAGGCATATGAGTTGGAAGAATGGTAGCCGGTCTGTCGGTTTAAATAGGTAAAGCGTCATCGGCGTAAAACAGACGATCAGTATCAGCATATAAATCACATGGACTTCGTGATACTTGCCAGCAGACGCGGGAATTGAATTCAGAAGCAAAATAGTCGTCACGGAGACGAAAAAGAAAATCAGGCCGGGTACCGGGCTTTTTGCGTAATAGGAGTTGGCAATTAAATTTCTGGTCTGAAAACTAATCCCGTTCAATTGCAGACAAAACGCCGTACGGTCCGCAATTACACTCAAGAATTACAATATATGCGCATTTCAGGATTATTGCCTGAAATTATTCACTCTTCCTTACGACAGCCATGAGCTCCTCACCCTGGAGGTTCTCGAAAGCCTGCTCGTCGGAGACATAGTCAATAAGCGTTCCAGTATATGGCTCGCTGGCGAACTTCGGACTAAAACCATATGTATTCATATTTTGGGAAAAGAACCGCGCTGTTAGTGACGTCACATGTTCCTGACTGATAACGCCTGCGCCCTGCGTACGTGCCGTCGGTCCGTCGCCATTCGGCACTATGATGACCAGGGCTCCATTGGGAGAAAGCAGGCGCGAAAAAAGTGCAAAGGCAGGACGAAGATCCGGCAGATGCTCAAGCACATGATTAGTAAAAATGACGTCGAAACTATCGTCGGGCAAAGCTTCAAGCTGGCCATACTCATCTAAAATTTTAACACCAAGATTCTGTCGGCCGAAATCGGCGCGCGGGCGTGAAAGTTCGAATCCGGTTGCGTCGAATCCTGCCTTGTTAAACTGATCGACGACGTATCCCCAGGAGCAACCAAATTCCAAAAGACGCGGTCCCCCATGTATGGCTTTTGTCGCTTCGATCTTATCCGCAAAATCCCAACGACTATCCACGAAATTGTTAGACCTTGCCGCTTCAAGCGTTGCAGAGTCCGGAAGATCGGTAACGTGGCCGCCTTCATAGGACTGTTCGTAATATTCCCGCGCCGCTTCAGGCTCGTCCTTTGGGTAGCGAAACCGTAACCCACATTCGCTGCATTCACGAAGCTGGATGAGCAATTTTTCCCTGCCCATGACCGTTGCGTTTTTGCTATCGCAATAGGGGCATGATTTTGGCTGACCTGAGAGAATGTAACCCAGCGCCTTGAAACCGAATTTCACATGAGACGAGTTGAAGCCGAAAATCGAAATACTCATAAGATATACACACTGTTGTCCTGAACGCATTATCGCAGAATTTCAAATGATTTTCAGAGGGTTATACAATCCAATCGAAAATTCCAGACAGTGATATTTGCCGTCCAGATGTATCTCAGTTTTTGAAGAATGGCCCGAATATGCCCTGTACGGATTCCATAATTTGATTTACCTGTTGCATCCATGGCGGAACAGCTTTCCACGACAGTTGCAACGATCAGCCGTTTCCATTCATTTGAAGTGGCTTTGCAACTTCAGTCCCGACAGGCTCTGCATTCGATTTATTCGGGCCTGGCACGACGATTTTTGCGTCGCTATCCCGTTGATCCCGCCGCACTTCGAACATTTCCCTGGTATCAAACACCTCTCGAAGCTGCACCGCGTCTTAAACTTTTGACACCTGCACAATCAATGCGCCTGGAGTGGCTTGCCAAAACAGCTCTTGATCGTCATATCGCTCGAACTCTGCCCGATTGCCATGTCTTCATGGCACTTTCGGGAATTGGCCTGGCAGCGGGTAAGGCCGCCCAGGACCGCAATATCGCCTATATCTGCGATAGGTCGTCGTCCCATATTGCTTTTCAGAACGAATTACTGCGGAACGAGTATGAGATGCTGGGCATGCCGTATCAACCGATCTCGGAACGTATGATCGAACGCGAACAGCAAGAATATGAGCAGGCCGATGCTATCGTTCTTCCATCCGGATTCGCTGAACGCAGTTTTGTTGAGAAAGGCTATGATCCAGACCGTCTGCACAGAATTTCATTTGGTGTAAATCTATCGAGCTTTAAACGTGTTTGTGACCGCGATGAGGACTTTACCGTTCTGTTCGTCGGCAGCCCCGGCGTACAAAAGGGCTTTCATTATCTATTGCAGGCTTTCAATCGTGCCGATCTGCCGGGTGCAACGTTAAGGATTGTGGGAAATCCACTGCGTGAAACAAAAGTGTTGTTAGAAAAATTTCCGGTAGAGGGCATCGAAATTCTGGGTCCTCAATTCCAGCCGGAAGTCGTACGGCATATGTCGCGTGCAAACGTACTTGTTTTGCCCAGTATTCAAGAGGGCATGGCGCTCGTGCAGGCCGAGGCGATGGCCTGTGGGTGCCCCGTTATTGCCAGTACAAGTACGGGAAGCGAAGATCTTTTCACTAATGGTGAAGAAGGTTTCATTTTGGCACCGGGTGATGTTGAGGGCCTCGCTGCGAGATTGGTTAAACTTTACGATGATCGGCATCTCGGTGAAGAGATGGGTGCAAAAGGAGTTCGGCAGGCGCAAAATATTGGTGGCTGGGACGGTTATGGCGATAGGCTTATAGCACTATGTTTGGAATTGGCGCGGACGCGCGGCCACGACGTCTATAGTGCGGAGAGAGTTTCAGCCGCGTCCTAAAAGATTCTTCAGTCGGGAGTGTATCCAATTTCTCTCTGATTCTCTGAACGCAAGAAAATAGACAGCCGGGGAAATCAAGATCACCCATAACAGGCCAGCAAAGATCAAGAAAATCAGGGATTCTTCGCCAACTATTTTGATTGCGAGCCATGCTGCCGCACCGCTCAATACGAAGGCAGAAACAGCAAAAATTTGCCCGAGAAAAATCTGACGAAAAGGATTTTCCCGAACAATTTTTGCAGCGAAAAACGGAATGATCACTGAAAGCATAAATACTTCAGCGAAAAATACTGCCCAGGCCGCTCCTGCAGCGCCTAATTGAGGAATAAGAATTAAACAGAGGACAGTCACGGCTACGCCAGACGCAACATGGGCTGTCACCATGCCACGCGGCTTGTTTATAAAGTATAGGATTGCAACTCCCGCCAGTGACGGGCCCGCAAAAACTGTTGAACCGAGCAGGGGCCAAAATATTTCACCGGTGAAAGAAAGTTTCCCAAGCGTCCAAATACTAAAAAACGGCGGGCCGATAATCGCAATCAGCCCGCCAAGGAAACCGCAGCAGCAACCTGTTACCCGAGAAACAAATCTATAAAGCCGGGAGAGAGCGTCCCAGTCTTCCTGTGCATATTGACGAGCACCTTCAACCCCCAGCACTTGCATGAACTCCGCGGTGACGTGCTTGGCGAAGCCTGTCAAAGTGCGGATCGTATTATATGCAGCGATGGTTGCGCCTGAGGATGCCAAGGCCGAGATTAGGAGAATCGTGCCGTGAATTGTGAGGGCCATTGCGGCAGGTACTACCGCATAAGCCGGTCCTATTGAAAATGCTGCACGAAATCCTTTGCGGTCCGGAAGTGAAATACCAAATTTCAAATCTGGATAGCGACGCTTCTGATGACAGAGCACGATAACCCACGCCAGGCAGGCAATTACAAAATATACCAGCGCCAAATAGGTTGCGGGGGCGCCTATGGCTAAAACCGCAATTATGATGGTGATGAGACCAATGCGTTGCAGATTCATGACCATAACGCTGACGACAAACTCGCCATACGCGCGATAGATCGAGTTAATAAAACCAAATGGAATCATGAGCAGGAAATATCCTGCGAGGAGACACAGTATCTGAACGGCCGTAAGATCAGATATCGATTTGAGATTTAGAAGGCTTGGCCATGAGACGCTGTGGGCGGCCAAAAATACGACAACAATCCCTATCACAAAAATAGTGGCGTAAATAAATCCGCCCTGCCTTACCAGCACTAAGAAATTTTCACGCTCCCCGCGTGCCAGCGTTTGTTGCAACGCATTGCTGTAATAGGCGTTCAAACCCAAATCGAGCAACCCGATAAAACCGGCTGTCGACAGCAAAACCAGCCAATCGCCATAGACGGTCGGGCTCCAGAAAAGAAGAAATATTGGGACGAGCAGAATCTGTTCGCCGAATATGATTGCCGTTCCAATGGCTTTTCCGGCAAAGCCCTGCACAAGCCGACGATGTATACCAGCCTGTGTTTGGGGCGATGGTGAAGAGTCTTCTGGCGGCGGTGCTTCTGCTGCGGTCACTTTTAATCCTTTGTCAGGAAGTAATTGAGCCCCCGCTTCAACCCCTCTATATCCTCCCGAAATCCCCAGTTTTCGATAATTTCAAGACTGCGCTTGCCCATGTTTTCAGATAATGTCGGGTCGGAAACAATCCGACTCAACGACTCTGTTAAAGCGTCGACATTTCCGGCAGGAAACACGAAACCGTTTTCTCCATCCTTTATCAGGTCATATACCGATCCAACCTGATCACTTGCAATGACGGCGCGTCCGGCGGTCATTACCTCGTTCACAACTAGGCCCCAGGGTTCGAGAAACGACGGCAAAACAAAAACGTCGCACAAGCTATAAAAGGATGGCAATTCGGACTGGTTGCGGAATCCGGTAAACCTCACGGATTCCTCAAGGCCCAGATCTTCGACCTGTTTTTTTAGAGCTTCACGTTGTTCACCATCCCCGACCATGAGTAGGTATGGTTGTCTGTTCTTGGGATCTTTTGACAATCGTGCGACTGCTTCAACAAGGTCTTTGGGCCGTTTGCGGCCCATGAATTTTGATGCATACAGGATGATTGGCCGGTTCGGTTCCAAATTAAATTCTGCACGCAAACCTGACACATCCGCGGCGGTGGCCTGGTCGCTAAAATATTGATTGTCGATTGTATAAGGCATGGGGAAGATGACGTCTTCCTGCATACCATGCGCCAAATAGTAGTTCTTGTTGGCCGAACCGATGACCAGCCAGCCATGGCAAATTTTACGAAGTACGGAGAAGAAAAGTCGTTTGATAAATTTTTTAAGCGGGCCTCTAGGCGCACTCATCTCCCATGCCTCGTCGCGGTTCAGCACCACGAGCCCCATAATCCTCGCACGGAACATGGAAATCAGGTGATAAAACCGCATGTAGCCGTGCACCCATAGGGCATCAAACTTTCCTTCCTTAAGCGCTTTTGGCAGGCCGCTATTAACAGGCCGGAAAACCGAGGGCGGCCCATCATCTGCCCAAGACTTCAAAAATTGGTGCTTGTAACCATCCAATAAAGGAGTGTCCCATTCGATCACCTGACCAAACCCTTCATCGACATGCTCGCGTATCGAGATATCGCTGCAAAAGAAAACTGTCAGATCGATATCCGGATCCGCCGCTATTTGGCGCAGGAGGGGCGCCTGATACTGGATGGGATGGCTAACGAGATAGGCAAGGCGATATTTACGGTTCATAACATACAACGCATACTTTTTGCCGCCCGGATTAAAATTACGATCTAAGAAAAAGCGGCAGCACTCTCCAGAATATCGACTATTTCGGTTTGAAGCGAACCAATTCGCAATAGCCTGAATAGGCGACTACGTTTGAATTAAATCTGCGTTTACTTCAAGAGAGAATTAAACGCTGCTTCAACTTCATCGACAGGGATGAGAGTTATATTCGTTTCTCCGGGCGCTTCACGCATGGATACTGGATTTCCGCCCGACCATTCGAGCCCCGGATACAACACGCGATGTTGCGAGCCGTAAGGAAACCAAATTCCAGGTTTAGCGTGTTTGCTGAAGACACAGACTGCGGGTGTTCCGACGCTCGCTGCGAGATGCATCGGACCACTGTCGTGACCCATAAAGATATCGGCATCACGCATGACCAATGCGCTTTCGCGCGGCGAAAGTTTGCCGCACAGATCTATCTTGGGTCCGGTCCAATCCATCGCTGCTACAAGAGACCGTTCGCCGTCGTTCGGTCCACCGAGTAATGCGAGGCCTAAATCAGGGTGATTGGCGGATACGCGTTTCAGAAGTTCCGTCCATCGATCATCACCCCAGCTTTTAAATTCAATCTTGGCTCCCAGACTGAATGCAATGAAACCATTTCTGCCATCCCAGTCCGCCAAGGCTGCTTTAGCCTGTTCTTCTTCTGCGGAAGTGAAATTCAAAGACCAGCTGGCAGGCGACACTAAATCGACCTCCCCCAAATCCTCGACGCATCGCGCCAACCGGGACGCTTCGTTTTCCCATAAACCATACTCACCGCGAGGTCGGTGGTTCTGCAAATCGGCGGTTGCCGGAACCCCTAGGATTTTGGGAATACCGCAAAGCTTTAGGAAAAGAACGTCTCGAAACTGAGTAAAGTTTCCGCGTGGCTCATTCAGATATACGGCGAGATCGGGTGCCCAGTCGCGGATCGATTTCCGGAGACGGTTGAGCGCTCCGATGTCGCGTGTGGCATGCGGGTAAGCGAAGTAGCCGTCAACGAATCCGCCATCCCCCAATATGACCTGTATTGCTGCAGCATCGGTATTGACAGGCAGGTTTGTCATAACACGTCGTTCAGCGTCGGCAAATTGACGGGCTAACATATGAAATACAGGAAGGGCGACGACGGTGTCCCCGAGACTACCCATACGGTAAATGAGTAATTTTTTTACGTCAGCCAAATCAAACTCCATACAAATATGCCAACGTTGATCAATTGAGTGACCCCGGCCATTGCCGATCATAAATATAACGTGCCCAATCGCGATAGTCGCCACCGCGCGTTGCCTGTTTTTCGCCGCCCACCCAATCTCGCACCGGAATGCTAAATCCGGTCTTTGGCCGGGAAAGGATTTCATCCGGCAAAGGTTTGGCAAGTGATATAGCCATATCGTTTTTCATCGGTGGACGTGGCCCTGCAAGCATTGGTGCCAAAGTACGCAAAAGCGTTATATCAACGAGCGGTGTACGAATTTCCAATGAGTGCGCCATGCTCGCCCAATCGGAATCTCTTAATAGTTGATTTCGCATATACCATGCGGATTCCAATGCGGTCATGGACACACGATCTGATGTTATGCCTTCGATGGTACCAGAGAGTGTTTTTGACATCGCGAGCGATTCCAGCCCCTCTCGAACAAGATCCGGATCAAGCAGGTCGGTTAGCTCCCAAGGCATGTAGAGACCGCGTCTCAGCAAATAGGCGTCACCCAATCTGCTGCCATATTCAAACAGACCGGCATATTTGGGTGAGGTCAGTTTTTTGATCAAGGGCGCGCTGACGATACGTATTGCTTTGCCGAGGCCAGGAAGATACCGAAAAATTCCGAGGCCGCGCGCCAGTTTTGGAACCTGTCTGAAGTTCTGATAGCCGGCGAATAGTTCGTCACCGCCAACACCCGACAATGCCACCTTCAGCCCCGCTTCGCGCGTTACCTTGCTGACGAAATAGGTATTTGCACCGTCGATACTCGGTTGATCCATTGCGCTCATGAGCGCATCGGCATTTGCGCGAAAATCTTCTGTTTCGATCCAGCAAGTTTCATGACTGGTTTCATAGTGTTTTGCGAGCACCTCAGCCAACGGTGCCTCATCGTTTTCGGTCCCGCGGAATTGTTTGAACCCCAGGGTAACCGTACGCAGATTGGCACCGTGTTGTTCCGATGCCAGTGCGACGAGACTGGCGGAGTCGAGGCCTGCTGACAGAAAGACTCCCACCGGGACATCTGCGACGAGATGATGCTGCATACTTTCAACCAGGGCGGCACGCAATTTTTCAGCATCATACGGCGCCGGTTCAACATCACGGAGCTCTTTTGTTATGTCAAACCATCTATGTGGAGCACCTCGTCCTGATGTGTCGACCCACAAGCTCCCCCCGGCCGGAATGGCTTGAATTCCCTTATACAGAGTATGTGGTTCCGGCACGTAACCGAGCATAAAAAATCCGACATGTCCTGCCGGGTTTGGTGAAGTATCGATGCTGCCGCCAGCCACAAGCGCTTTGACCTGTGAAGCAACCCGCAATGTATTGCCGTTGTCCGCGAAATAGAGAGGTTTTATTCCATACGCATCTCGCGCCATGAATATTCCCCGGCGCGTTTCATCCCAAATCGCAAAAGCAAACATACCCCGCAGGGAATCGACCATTGCTGGGCCTTTGCGCATATAGAGGTGAAGCAACACTTCTGTGTCCGAATTTGATCGTAGTTCGACTCCGGAATCGATCAGCTCCTGGCGAAGTGCGCGATAGTTATAAATCTCGCCATTATAGACGATGCGATAAGCACCATCTGGAGACACCATGGGCTGCGCACCGGCATCGGAGAGGTCGATAATCGACAGTCGGCGATGCGCTATCGCAATTCGGTTGTCGTCGGATATCCAAACGCCTTCTGAGTCGGGCCCCCGAGGCGCCTGCCGATCATGAATTGCATCAAGCTGCGTCCGGTCGATCGGTGGCGCATTTGTGCCGTATGCAAAAAGGGCAGCTAATCCACACATGAAGCAATATTATTTTTCAGCAACGGCTAGCAGATTTTGGGTAAGGATTGCGTGTCTGCCTGCCGGTCCGGATTCTGCTACTAGCCAGAGCAGAGCCGGAATTTTCACCACCTTCCACATCAGCCATCTAATAGTACCACCGAATCTGCCCGGGATCGGCGGATCCTCGAAACAGGAAACTTTTGAAAAATCGCTGGCTATAAGAATTTGCGGCAGCGATGTTTGCGTAAATGCCTGTTCATGTGTCAGGTCACCGTAGCGCACTCTACCGTAAAACGGCCCCTCTGCATTTGCAGTGTGAATAATCCAAAGCCCGCCTGGTTTTAGAGCCGCATGCACGCCATCGATCAGAACGACGAGTTCTTGCCGTGTCATATGTTCGAGAATATCAAAGCTCACAATTGCGTCATGTGAAGCCGGTTCAAGCGCCGTCAATGCTTCCATAGCATCACCCTGACGAATATTCTTGATACCGAGTCGTTCCGCCGCTTCAACCTGCTGCTGCGAGATATCGACGCCTGACACGTTGGTATATCCGGCCTGCGTCGCACAGTGAACAAGCAAACCCGCGCCACACCCTAGATCGAGGATTGTAGAATCTTTATCGGAAGGAAAATGCTTTTGTACGACCGATCGCAACATATCGAGCAGACCACCCGGTGCCGCGTCGGGGTTTTCGAACGGAATATCGGCCGAACCAGCCGTCAAATAGCGGTCGTAAATTCGTTTTCGAAATTCGAATTGGGAATTGTCGTTCATTTACTACAGGTCTAACTAATGGATCCCCTATGGTGACACAAAATTAAGCGAGTCACTAACGTTAACCCGCTGTCGTATTTAGCAGTTTCCGATAGGCGTCAACGTTGGCCTGGCCATGTTTCTTAAATGAGAGGGCCAGTTCAGCGCAGTTTGTAGCGTCACTCGAAAGCTGATCAAATTCCTCGGAATTGTTCGAAAAATCAGTAATCGCATTTCTAATCTGATCAACGGCCGGTTCGATAATCTTTCCCCCTCCATGTTGATCAACAACTTCCGCAATCCCCGTTTCACGCGATACAATGACAGGGATTCCGTTTACCATTGCCTCCGCGGCGGCCATACCAAAACACTCATATTCTGACGGCATGACCAACACGTCGATCTGGTCAAAAAAAGCTTTCTTTCCCTGAATAAATCCAAGCCAATTGATTTGGTCGGCGACTCCCAGCTCATGTGCATGCGCTTTTAGACGTTCCTCCTCGGGTCCTGTTCCCGCGACGGTCAGGGAAAGTTTCGAGCCGAGACCTGCCAATGCATCTATCAAAAGATTTACATTCTTTTTTTGATGCAGCCGGCCGAGATAGCCGAGTTTCAACGGGCCTGCCTCCGAAGAAGAGCTCCGAGGGGCAGGTGTCCGTTTTCTATCGTCATAGACTGGATGATAGATAACAGCATTTCGCTCGGTGTTGGCAATGACTGAAGGTAAGCTGTCACGAGCTTCGAGTCCCGATGACATGACGAAGAGCGCGATATTTTTCAAATAGCGGGCCTTCAGCCGCGGCTTGAGAAATTTTGTTATCACATTCGGTGACTGCGCAATATCGAAGTCCGTCAGGCTTTCGTGCGGTGTTAGCGCCGTTAAGGGGCCTCGTCCTGCGGAAAGTGAGGTCAAAAAGGTTACCATCTGCCAGGCACCGTGGCAGTGAATAATGTCAAATTTATCACGATTCGCCCTGATCCACTTGGCTAACTTTGGATTTATGCCCCAACCTGGCATCACGGATTCAAATCCGGTGGCGCACTCAAAGGTAATGACCGAAACGCCCTCATCTTCAAGTTCAGCGATGGCATTCTCAATGCCGGCTCTTCCGGAACGTTCCAGGGGAACAGCAAATGTAATTTCGGCGCCGGCCCTTTGCGTCGCGATTACGCTATTCATTGATGAAACTGCGGGGCCACCATGGCTGGGGTCGAGCCCACCGATCAATCGCAATACCTTCATGGTGTGGCACGTGGGTACATGAACAAATACTCTACAAGTTGGCTGGTATCTATTATATCAGCCGGTACGATGGTCTAAGATGTTTCGACACTTAGTATAATTGCTCTGCGCCCCATGACACGCAACTTATTGCGGGCGTTCATAGGATAAACAAACACAGTATAGCTGATTTTTATGTCTTCCTCTGAAAAAGCACCCCTCTCAGTTCTTATCCCGACAAAAAATGAAGAACGAAATCTTGAAGAATGTATGGCTTCGGTTTCCTGGGCCGATGAAATTGTGGTCTATGATTCTCATAGTACTGACGACACCATTGCTATCGCTGAAAAGGCGGGCGCAACAATTGTCAAAAGGGTTTTTGATACATTTGCGGTTCACAAAAACTGGGCACTCGACAACATCGACTTTCGCAACAAATGGATTCTTTTGCTCGATGCGGATGAACGTGTAACAGATCTCCTTGCGGAAGAAATCAAGAATGTCATCAAATCTGAAGAAGGATCGGTCGGTTATCACATCGCCCGCAAAACGGTATTTTGCGGTAGTTGGATGCGCCACAGTGGCGTCTACCCTGACTATAATTTGCGTCTAATTCAGAAAGGCCGTGGTCGATACGAGGATCGTATCGTTCATGAACATATGATCGTCGATGGAGGGGCGGGTTATCTCAAAGATCATCTGCTTCATGATGACGACAAAGGAATTGAACGTTTTTTCGATCGTCATAACCATTATACGTCGCTCGAGGCGGTGGAGATTTTGCGGGAGCGTAAAAAGGCCGGTGGAGAAAAGCTCGGTGGCAATTTCTTTGAAAGAGGGCCCCAACGTCGGCGTGCTCTTAAAAATTTTGCGCAGCGTTACCTGCCGTTTCGACCGATGTTTCTGTTCATATATATGTATGTCCTGAAATTGGGTTTCCTTGATGGGCGTATGGGTCTCCGCTATTGCCTCTTGAAGATGTTTTTCGAATATCAAATTGTCCTCAAAGTAAAGGAAATGAGAGATCCAGAATCTCCGCTCTATCAGAAACATAAAGACCTCCTTGAGTAGTCACTCAAGATATTGAAAAAAAAGAACTTTTTCTGTATTCTGCCAACTTGATCATTAGAGTAGAGCTTTAGTAGAGCTTATGTGCGGTATTGCCGGATATCTCGGGCCTTGGCCGGAGCAGCTGATCGAGGCCATGGTGGAGTCGATGCGCCACCGCGGACCTGACGGAAAATGTCAGATTGTTGATGTAGAGGCCGGTGTAGCCCTCGGGCACGCGCGTTTATCGATAATCGACCTCTCCAACGCCGCGTCACAGCCGATGGCAAGCCCCGATGGCCGCTATTCGCTGACGTTCAATGGCGAAATTTATAATTATCGCGTGTTACGGCGGGAGCTCGAAACCGTCGGCGTTCAATTCAGGACATCGAGCGATACTGAAGTGCTTCTCCACCTTTTCATACGGGAAGGTCCTGAATGTTTACAAAGGCTGCATGGCATATTTGCCTTTGCAATTTGGGACCGTGTTCAAAAGCGTTTGTTTATCGCCCGTGATCACCTCGGTGTTAAGCCACTTTATTATGCCGACCTGTCAGAAGGATTTCTGTTTGCCAGCGAACTGAAGTCTTTGGTCCTGTGCCCCGATCTCCCCCGTGAGATCGATCCTGTCGCGGTCGCAGATCATCTCGGATTCTTGTGGACCGCGGGTGAAGCCACGATGCTGCAAAAAGTGCGCAAGCTGCGTCCCGGGTGCACCTTAACCGTCGATTCCAAGGGTATTCACGTCGATCAATATTATAGAACGCCGATTGCCGGTGAAGAACATCAGGCCACTTCAGATGATCTGCAGCAATTAATTGATGAAGTTGTAGCCGAACAAATGGTGGCCGACGTTGACGTTGGTGCTTTGTTGTCGGGTGGCGTCGATTCGAGTGCCATAGTTGCCTCGATGTGCCGTGTAGCGGAGCCATCGAAGATCACCACCTTTTGTGCAACCGTTGAAGCGCCGACAACCGGAGCGGACAATTTTGGCGATGATGAGAATTTTGCAGAATCGGTTGCTGACAGCTTCGGCGTCAAGTTGATCAAGGTTCCGACGGATGCGGATCTGATTGATTCTTTGCAAGATATGGTTTGGTCACTCGATGAACCGACCGCTGATTTTTCCGCGCTTCAGACATTATTCCTGGCGCGCGCCGCACGGGAGAATGGGATTAAAGTGTTGTTGTCGGGTGTCGGTGGTGATGATCTTTTTACAGGTTACGGTCGGCATACCGCAGCACTTGCCTATGCGGCGATGAATAAAATTCCTGGTCTGCGGCATGTGGTTGGTGCGGTCGCCGGTCTTTTTGGAACCGGATCAATTATTGGACGCCGTATTAAAAGAACCGGCGAGCTATTGCAGCTTGACGAAGAAGCGATGCTGACGGATGCGATGAGTTTTTCAGCGGTTAATGCAGATCGCCGCCATAATTTAATGGCACCCATGCTACGGTCTAAAGTGCCTGCAGATGGTGTGCCGGCACCGTTTTTAGCCTCTTTTGAGGCAACCGAAGGATTGCATCCGGTAGAGCGATTACTTGATCTAGAGCTCAACGGCTTTATGCCGGATCACAATTTAAACTACACCGACAAAATGGCTATGCAGGCCGGTGTCGAAGTGCGGGTACCGCTATGCGATCCGCAGCTCGTAGAGTTTGCACGGCAATTGCCGCTTGGACAATTGATTGACAGCAGGAATACCAAAAAGATTTTGCGGAGCTCACAGCAAGGCCGTGTGCCGGAGGGCGTGCTTACGCGAGCCAAACAAGGGTTTGGCGTTCCGGTGCGAAGTTGGTTAAAAGGACCAGCGCGTCCGCTCCTTGAAGAACTAACGGCGGCATCGGCGGTAGAAGAACGAGGATTATTCGATGCCAATTCGGTCACGGCGCTACGTGAGGATTTTTTGGCAGGAAGGATTGATGCGGCAATGACTTTGTTCCCGCTGATGGCCATTGAGACATGGTGTCGAGCGCTCGAGAATGCGCCGACGGCCGATTTAAATGGTGGGGCGGTGTCTGCATGAGCTTCACTCTCAAATCTGACCCGTCCTTCAGCTTTCGGAAAATCGAAAAACTTTTTTTGGCTGCAAAGCTGTTTTCGCGCTTTCCGCGAGTTCACGGTGCTTGGCCAAAATACGAGTATTTAAAGCCCTGGATCGTCGATCAACGTCCAAAAACAGTCATCGATATCGGTATCAATATCGGACAGTTTCTACATCTTGCTGTTCGGCTTTGGCCGGAAGCGAAAATCATCGGAGTAGAGCCAACGTCAGATCTGGCAGAGAACATGTCGCAGCTCTATCAGGACGATGAACGGATTACTGTAGAAGCATGCGCTGCGAGCGATCATGCCGGGGAAGCGGTCTTCCACATTACAAAGAACAGTCAAAACAGCTCGCTTCTTGAGCCATCCGCTAGCTTTGTTGCTGATCGTCCCGATGACGGTTTACTCCGAACGGAGACCGTAAAACTCAAACGTTTGGACGAAATTGTTCAAAATGTGGATGGACCGTTTTTTGTAAAGATTGATGTGCAAGGTGCCGAAATGGAGGTTCTTCGCGGATTTGGAGATCGTTTGCCCGATATCGAGACATTGATTGTCGAGGCACCGTTTGAGGAAGCCTATGATGGAGCGGGTGGGTTTGACGATATATATCGTTTTCTGGCTGATCGTGGCTTCGATTACGCCGGCCCGCTTGGCACATTGACCTCCAAGAAAACCGGACATGTCCGGCAGGAAGATGCGGTATTTGTAAAGCGGCAAGCAGCGTCGTGATATAGTGAGTAAAGGTAAAAGAGTATGAAGCAGATTGTTCAGAGCGCCCGGTCAGGCAAGCTGGCCCTTAAAGAGGTACCCGATCCCAAGGTCAGGTCGGGGCATGTTTTGGTTCGCACGCGCACATCTCTGATTTCTGCCGGCACTGAACGGATGGTTGTACAGTTTGCCAAAAAGAGCCTCGCGGCGAAGGCGAAGGCACGTCCCGATTTGGTTCGCAAAGTTCTCGATAAAACCAAACGCGATGGCATTGCTGCGACTCTGCGCGCTGTGATGGCTCGGCTCGATGAACCCTTGCCCCTTGGCTACTCCGCCTGCGGCGACGTGATTGCTGTAGGTGACGGTATCGAAGGTAAATTTCAGGTGGGGCAGCGCATCGCAATTGCCGGTGCCGGGCTCGCCAATCATGCGGATTACAACGTCGTTCCGGTTAATCTTGCCGCGCCGGTTCCCGAAGATGTCAATGATGAGGAGGCGTGTTTCGGAACCCTTGGGTCAATCGCGCTCCACGGCGTTCGCAATATGGAACTCGAATTCGGCGATTGTGCCGCGGTGATAGGTGCTGGTCTTGTTGGGCAGCTCGCGGCACAGCTTCTCGAACTCGCCGGTATTCGTGTTGCCGTTTTTGACTATGATTCAGGCCGCCTTGATCTGGCACGTTACGGGCGCGCCGAAATGACCTGGAATCTTGCCAATGGCGATCCAACGGAAGCTGTTATGGATTTCACGCAGGGACGTGGCTGCGACGGCGTATTGATCGCCGCAGCAACAGATTCAAGTGAGCCGTTCAACCTTGCAGCGAACATTGCACGTGATCGTGCGCGGGTAAGTCTCGTGGGCATTACCGGTACCGAGGTTCCTTACCGCGAATTCATGCACAAAGAATTGTCGGTCGTTGTTTCACGATCCTATGGTCCGGGCCGGTATGATCCGGATTTTGAAGGGCGGGGCATGAAATACCCGCTGGGCTGGGTGCCCTGGACCGAAACGAGAAATCTTGAAGAAGTTGTCCGACGCATGACACGAGCGAGTGATCATCGACTGGCAGTAGAACCGTTAATTTCTCACCGGTTTGATTTTGACAAGGCTGAAGAAGCTTATGCATTGGTCACTGAAAAATCAGAACCGCATCTAGGTGTCGTGCTCAATTATGGGCAGCAACAGAAAGAACCGGTGTCAGGCCTGCGTATACCGATTGCGGTATCTGGAGGGAAAAAAGCCGGTGACTGCGTTTTGGGTGTCGTCGGTGCCGGGTCCTTTGCGCGTACCATGCTTTTGCCGCGCCTCAAAAATATGAAAAATTGCCGGCTCCATACCATTGCGACGCAGCGGGGTATCTCGGCTGAACATAGTCAGGAAACATTTGGCTTTGAATTTTCGGCAGCGGATGAGGCCGCTGTTTTTGATAACGATGACATCAATGCCGTTTTGATAACGACGCCTCATTCCAGCCATGCGGCGTTGACAGCGGAGGCATTGGCGGCTGGGAAAAATGTGCTGGTGGAAAAACCGCTGGCGCTTGATCGCGAACAACTCAATTCGGTCATTGAAGCGCGCAATAAATCCGATGCTTTTTTTCAGGTCGGATTTAATCGCCGATTTGCGCCTATGGCGATTCAAATGCGTGACCGGCTGGCGGAACTGCCGGCGCCTCGCGTTGTCTTGCTTCGCGTAAATGCGGGGCAACTGCCAAAAGAAAGCTGGCAAAACGCACCAGAGGAGGGAAATGGCCGCATTCTGGGTGAGATGTGCCACTTCGTCGATCTCGCGCGTTTTTTAATCGGTTCGCCAATTTCATCGGTACAGGCTGCTGCTGCTTCCGCCACGCGCGGCGCATGCGACGATGTTACGGCGACGCTAGGTTTTACCGATGGAAGCCTGGCGACGATTGCTTACACGGCCAAAGGGGATACCGCTTTTTCCAAAGAACTCTTTGAAGCCTATGCTGGCGGTGTCGTCATCATGATCGACAATTTTCGCTCAATCACAATTGTTTCCGATGGCAGCGAGAAGAAAAGCGGTGCGGGTCTCGATCAAGACAAAGGTCATAAAGGGGAGCTTGAGGCTTTTGTTGAAGCGACCGCGAATGGCGGGCCTGCGCCTGTTGATGAGGCAGAAATTGTCGAAGTTAGCCTGGCAACAATTGCGATCGGGGAATCGCTTCGAACCGGTGCACCGGTCGCATTGTAAGTTTTTCTGATGAACCTTCTCCGCCTTTGGCGAACCGTAAAATATCTCAGTGCCGAGCAATGGCTCTACCGATTTATTTGCCGCGGCGCCCGCGCAAGGATGGGAAAATTTCCTGCTGCGACACGAGTACGGATCGAAAAAGCCGCCGCCGCCCTGCCGCTTCCCACCGCAGATAGCGATGAATTAAAAGAGATCGCTGAAGCGGTACTGCTGTTGCAGAAGACCGTTCACGGCGATGATCCCGCTGGTGTTCGGAACGGACAGTTCAGTCTTCTGAATCAGGATTTTGATTTTGGCGATATAAAGAACATCTCCTGGCGTGGTGAATTTCATGAAGGCAACAACCCGCTCCGCAGAATGAACCTTGCCTATATGGGATATGTCGTACCGCTTCTTGCGCAAGGCCGCGAAGATGATCCCGAAATAGTTTGCCGAATACTTGATGGATTGGAGGAACAAAATCCGTGGTCGGCACCGGGTGTCTTTCGCGATGTCTGGAATGCCTATACAGCGAGTCACCGTCTTATTAATTTGCTGTCCGGTCTTGCCCTTTTTCGCAAGGCTGGAGCGAATCCTGCCGAAAAATTTGAAGCGCGAATTCTTGAGCATGTTCGATTATGCGCTGCCTTTATCCACGCCAATCTGGAGCGCGATCTCCAATATAATCACCTGCTCAAAAACTATGTTGCATTGACGGTATTTTCTGCCGCGTCTGGCGGGCTACCCAAGGCGTTTCGGTTTTTACCGAATGCACTGCGCCAATCAGTTTATCAGAATATTTTGGCAGATGGCGGGCATGCCGAACGTTGTCCGATGTATCACGTGCTGTCAATTCTCGATTTTGAAGTGTTGTGTTGCAGTGGTGTCTTCGATGACGATCTTTCCTATAAGCTCGCACGGACAAAACGAAAAATGGAGCAGGCACTGCCGGTAATGAGCCATCCAGATGGCGATGTCGCGCTGTTTAATGATTCCTGGATTGGCGAAGCACCACCGGCGGGACAGGTTGTTGATCTCTCGGATACACCTGAAACCACCCGAATTCCCGAGACCGGCTATGTTCGATTGGGCCGCGAGGGGACGGCGATCATATTTGATTGCGGCCCGTGTGGCCCTGATGATAACCCCGGCCATGCCCATGCGGATTTCCTATCTGTCGAGGCGTCGATTGGTGGACATCGTTTCCTAGTTGACCCCGGTGTTCCCACATATACTGCCGGTGAATTACGGGATGTTTCTCGTTCGGCGGCATCTCACAATGGCCCCCATCTCAACGGTATCGAGCCCATAGAATTCTGGAAATCCTTTCGCGTTGGACGACGCGGGAAAGCCTCAGAAATCATTGCACCTGAGTTGCAAGAATTCGCGCCAATCTGGTGCGCCGGACGACATGATGGTTACGCGCATGTCGGGGTTGAGACCAAACGATACATCGCGCTGTGGCCAGATGATGCTTTGCTCATATGCGATCTGATGCAGGGGAGGTTCTCTACTGATTCAGCAAGCAACTTTCTTGTGCCAAATACTTGGGACAAAACGGATGGAGGATCGCTGAGATTTAATCGGGATGGCGTTTCTATCTCCGTCGAGGCTTTGACAGGTGAGTTGTCTCCCGCGGGTCTCAATCGGCATTGGTCGCGGTTTGGAGTAGAGGCGGCGGCGCATCAATTTTCATTATCTCCCGATCAGATAGGCAATCAGCGCCGTTCAGCTCTCTGGTTGAGCTGGTCGCAAAACGCTGCCCCACCTGATCCGGAAGCTCTGTCAGGGCTGTTCGATTGTCTCTCCACTTGTTAAAAGGCGCGTAGATTGCGAAGTTGAGTATGAAAGTAATTATCTGCGGTCTTGGGTATGTCGGCGTAACCGCGGCAGCCTGTCTCATAAAGGATGGTCATCAGGTCGTTGGAATTGATGTCAACGAGGCCAAGGTGGCCGACGTTGCGGCAGGCCGATCGCCAGTGTCCGAACCTGGCGTTGGCGATCTTCTTCAACAGGGTGTAACGGAAGGCAGGCTGGAGACGTCAACGTCGGTAACAGATCATTTGGCGACCGCAGACATGACTCTTATATGTGTTGGCACGCCATCCGATGCGTCGGGCAATCTCGAACTTGGCTATATTCTCGCCGTAACGCAGGAAATTGGCGCTGCAATTGCTGCGATGGAAGAACGTGCCGAGCCGCCGCTTATTGTGTACCGAAGTACAATGCCGCCCGGAACAATGGAAAACACGATTATACCGGCGCTAACGGATCTTGCCGGACCTCCAGGCGGGAAATACGAGATCGCCTTTAATCCTGAATTTCTTCGGGAATCAACAGCAATTGCTGATTACTACGCGCCAGCCAAGATCGTCATCGGTGAACGTGAGCCCGGGTTGTCTCAACAGTTGCGCGGACTATACGCGGATATCGATGCACCGATTTTCGAAATGGAATTTACCGCCGCCGAAATGGTCAAGCTGACGGATAATTCGTTCCACGCGCTCAAGGTGGCCTTCGCCAATGAGATTGGCCGCATCGCGCTCGATTTGTCGGTTGATCCGCAGAATGTAATAGACGCATTTTTGGCCGACACGCGTCTCAACATTTCTCCCGCCTACTTTCGACCGGGCGGCCCATTTGGCGGATCGTGCTTGCCGAAAGATCTACGCGCTGTAAACGCGCTTGCGAGTTCGCGTGGAATTCAAATTCCGGTAATTGCGTCAGCGTTGCCGTCGAATGCCGCCCATAAATCATTTCTGGCCGATCGCGTTATGCAGCAGGCTTCTCCGGGGGATACGATTTTGCTGCTGGGTCTTTCCTTTAAATCAGACACTGATGATTTACGGGAAAGTCCTTTAATTGATCTAGCGGAGACCTTGATTGGAAAAGGGATTGATCTTCGCATCTTTGATCCCGACCTCAAGGGACGAACTCTCATCGGCGCCAACTTAAGATTTGTCGAGGAGCATCTACCGCATTTATCCCGCCTGCTGGTTGAAGACATCAGCGACGTTGAGGCACCGGCGCTGGTCATTATCGGAAAGCCCATGAAGGCGGTAACCGAAAGGCTTGATCCATCACTTTCGGTAATCAACCTTTCCCTGTTGTAAAAGATCACCACAATGGCAAAAAACCCGACACCGGCATCAGGTAATTTGCCTGGCGATATGCAGGTTGAACCCGCGCCGCGCAAATTTGCCATTGCTATCGCCTATTCGCGCACCCCACTACCGATGACACGCGCCGATCAGATGACGGTGGCCCATTTAATTTCGTTTCTATCAGCGCGCGGTCACGGAGTTGATCTTTACGGCCTTGATACCGGCGAGCCAATGACAGACGAACAGGATGCCTGGCTTAAAGAACACTGTCGCAAAGTCGATTTAAAACCACATGGCGTCTTCAGAAGTGCAATCGGCGCTCTTCGTGGATTATTCAAGGGTTATCCGCTTCAGGTTGGCTGGTTTCTGAATGGTGCACAGAGCGCCGCAATTGCAGAAGGGCTCGCAGACGTGGATCTTGCTTATAGCTACTATATCCGGAGTGCTGAGACCATGCGTGCGGTGTATCCCACCAAGCCAAGTTTTGTAGCAATGCAGCTATCGCAATCGCTCAATACGCGGCGCATGGTGGCGCATTATCGCAATCTCAAGGAAAAGCTCCTTTATGCAGTCGAGAGCCGTCTGGTCCGTAGTTATGAAGCGCGCGTCTGGCGCGATTTCTCCAGGACGGTTTTGATCGGTGAACAGGACGTCGCGGAAATCCGGGCGATTTGCCGGGAAAAGAATTTACCCGAAATAGACAACGTATTCTTTGGACCCCACGGAACAGATATTTCACGTTTCGCACCGCGGGAAGAAGTTTCACCCGTACCATGTTCGCTGGTCTTTAATGGTGTCTTGCGCACCTACACCAATGTTCATGCAATTACCTGGTTCGCTGAGTTTGTATGGCCCTTGGTCAAAGAGGCGGAACCGGATGCAACTCTGATGATTGTTGGACGAGACCCCCGGCCTGAGGTAGTTGCGCTTGGTGAAATGGACGGGGTTACCGTCACTGGCGAAGTTGAAAATCCGGCTGACTATATTTCGCGGGCGGCGATTTGTATCGATCCGGTTCAGGCTGGCGCCGGCATGCAAAACAAGATGGTGGAATTTATGGCGATGGGAAAACCCATCGTTGCCACCACCGTTGCAAATGAGGGTATTGGGGCACAGCCGGGGGATCATGTAATTCTGGCAGATGAGCCCGATGAAATGGCGAAAGAAATTCTGGCCCTGTTTTCTGATCCGGCCCGTGCTGCGGCTGTCGGGTCCGCCGCGCGCAAATTTGTCGAACAACACTGGACCTGGGAAGCCCATTTCCTGCGACTGGAAGAAGAGATGTTGATGGCGATCGACGAACTGGCCGATAAAAATGAGCCCTCTGCGATCAGTGATTGATTCGGGATCATCACTGTGGATAACCATTATTGTGGGGATAACGAAAAATAAGTAACAATATCAATTAGTTATTTTACGCATCATTATTCAAAACCTGTGGATAATTTGGGAAAAGAAAGGGTTTCTGATTGTTGTTGAAAGTGATCAAAATGGAACTTCCCTAAGTGAAGTTCGCTATGAATGAACAGAGCCAACCATTGAGTATCGACGCGAATAGTACACGACGCGATACCGGCGTTTTGCCATATCAGTCTTTAACGGCACTAATTCGGGACGGCGAAATAATTGCCGACCCGCCAATTGTTTCCCAACAGGTTCAACCCGCGAGCATCGATCTGAGGCTTGGTACAACGGCATATCGTATGCGGGCCAGCTTTCTCCCCGGACCCGAGCGCACGGTCGAGGAGCAAATCACAAATTTTGGATTGCACGAGATTGACCTTACCGGAGGTGCGTTGCTTGAAACCGGTTGTGTTTATCTGGTGCCACTCTTGGAGTCGCTTGCGCTGAGCGATGGTCTTTCAGGTGTAGCCAATCCAAAAAGCTCGACCGGTCGCCTTGACGTATTTACGCGCCTCATTACCGACCAGGCACCGGATTTCGATATTGTGACCCGGGGTTATCGCGGGCCGCTTTACGCTGAGATATTTCCCCGGACGTTCAGTGTTATCGCCAGAACCGGAACCCGGCTCAACCAGCTGCGCCTGAGTCGTGGGACTCCCGATGTACGGGAATCAGAATTGAAGCGTCTCATGCAAGACCAGCCGGTCCTGGATCGCGATCTAACGGAGCGGGAAACGAGCACCTTATTTCGCGGCGTACCACTTTCTGTGGATCTTGCTGGCGTTGGCGACACTGATCTGGTCGGATTTAAAGCCAAACCCCATGCTCCATTAATCGATATTGATAAAGTAGGTCACTATGATCCAATCGAATATTGGGACCCTATCTATCGCGATGATGACCGTAGCGTCATCTTGAATCCCGAAGAGTTCTATATATTAGCGTCGAAGGAGGCGGTTTCCGTACCCGTCGACCATGCCGCCGAGATGGTTCCTTATGATGCGTTTACCGGGGAATTTCGTGCTCACTATGCGGGTTTCTTTGATCCCGGTTTTGGGCATGCTGATGTTGATGCAGCGGGAACACGCGCCGTTCTGGAAGTGCGATCCTACGGCGTGCCGTTTATAATAGAGGATGGTCAGCTTGTCGGCCGTTTAAAATACGAGCATTTGACGGACATCCCAGATCAACTGTATGGCGCGGAATCCGGTTCTTCTTATCAGCGCCAAACATTGGCGCTGAGCAAGCATTTCCGGCCGTGGGCCACTTGATGGCACCTTGCTATACGCTGTTCTCGCTTGAACTGGCTGCACATTTATTGAATTTATAGGGCGTCATGGACCTTAAATCATATTTTGATCGGGAATTTGCCGAGCACGAAACTGTCGTGCAGGCGACATATGACGCATTGCAAGGTCCGTTTATGACGCTTTGTGAAGTTGCGGAGAATACGCTCAACACCGGCGGCAAGATCATGTTCTTCGGCAATGGCGGTAGCGCCGCCGACGCGCAACATCTCGCGGCGGAACTGGTCGTCCGATACAAAATCAACCGCGCTCCATTGGCGGGTATCGCTTTGACGACGGACAGTTCTACGGTTACCGCAGGCGGCAATGACTTCGGATTTGATTCAATTTTTGAATCACAGATTAGGGCCTTGGGCAGGGAAGGTGATTTGGCGATCGGCATCACGACGTCAGGCAATAGCCCCAACGTGGTGAAGGCTCTCCAGGCGGCAAAAGAAATCGGTACGATACCGGCGGCGTTTTCAGGGAATGATGGTGGCAAACTCGTCGGGTTGGCGGACCCTCTACTAATTATTCCCTCCAATGTGACGGGTCGCATTCAGGAAATGCATATTATGCTGGGTCATATGTTGTGTGATGTCCTGGAGCAACGGTGCGGCAAATGAGTACGAGCGGGCAATTCCTCGATTTGATTGATAAGCTGGGGCAGGCTCGCGTGTTGTGTGTTGGCGATGTTATGCTTGATCGTTTTGTTTACGGTGACGTGTCGCGCATTTCGCCCGAAGCACCGGTGCCCGTCTGCAGAGTTGTCGACGAAAATGCGATGATTGGTGGCGCCGGGAATGTCGCACGGAATCTGGCAGCACTCGGAGCCTTCGTTGATTTTATAAGTGTCGTTGGGGCGGACAAAGCCGCCGGAGAAATTGGCAATCTGATCGGTGATAACGAGCGGATAAATGCAGAATTCATCGAGGACACCGGGCGCCAGACAACGATTAAGGAACGTTTTGTCGCAGGACCCCAACAGTTACTAAGGGTTGATCGTGAGGAAACAGCAGATATTGGCGCTGAAATCAGTGCTTCACTTGTCAAATACGTAACGGCAGCGCTTCCGGACGCCGGTGCGTTAATTCTTTCTGATTACGGTAAGGGGGTTTTGTCTGCGGGATGCATCATAGAACTGATTGGTGCAGCCAAGGATGCAAACTGTCCCGTTATTGTCGATCCAAAAGGAGATGACTACAGGCGCTACAGCGGTGCGACGCTGATCACGCCAAACCGTCGCGAACTTTGTGAGGCCAGTCGCAAGGAAATTTTCGATGACGATAGCGCTGCGGCGGCAGCGAAATTCATTGCCAATGAATATGGAATCGAAAATGTATTAGTTACCCGCAGCGCGGACGGTATGACATTGGTTTCCCGCTCCGATGTTGATCACCTGCCGGCGGAAGCGCGCGAAGTGTTCGATGTTTCGGGCGCCGGCGATACTGTCGTCGCTACCCTTGCGGCAGTATTGGCAGCGGGTGGTGAGCTGCTAGACGCGGCGAGACTGGCGAATGTTGCCGCCGGTATCGTCGTTGGAAAGACGGGCACGGCAATTGTTGGTGCGACGGAAATCGTTGAATCGTTGCAGCGTCAGGATTTGGTAAATTCCAGTGTACTCAAAGTCATGTCTTTAGAGGCGGCACAGACACAGATATCTCTATGGCGTGAACGCGGCGACCGCATAGGTTTTACAAATGGTTGCTTTGATTTGATTCATCCTGGACACGTTGCCATTTTGACGAAATCACGTGCCGCCTGTGATCGCCTTGTGGTTGGGCTCAATACTGATGCGTCTGTTAGGCGGCTCAAGGGCGAGACCCGCCCGGTTCAAAATGAAGCGGCACGCGCCTCTGTCATGGCATCGTTGGCGTGTGTTGATCTTGTTGTCTTGTTTAGTGAAGACACACCGGTCGAATTAATAGAGACGCTACGCCCGGACGTTTTGGCCAAAGGTGCCGATTATACGGTCGATAAAGTTGTTGGCGCGGAATTTGTCCAGTCCTATGGCGGGGAAATCCTGCTGGTTGATTTAGAAGAGGGCCATAGCACGACCGGTACCATCGAACGGATGGGGGAATAATGTTCCCGATTCAGGGACGAGGGTCTGAAAGGCGTTGAAGACGTTCGCTTGCCGTCAGCGCGAATCGCTGTAGCTGATGCCGGCGTCTGGTCGCGTTAAGAGATCGTTCAGGTGCATCACGCTCAATAACCGCTGCAAATGAGTCAGCGACAATGATGCCACAATCATCCGGCAGAATATCGGTGGGAAAATGATCCGGCACAGCAAAATAAAAGCGGTCACAATAGGGTAAATATTCCGGCCATTTTGCGTCGCTGCGAAAATCCTGCACTGAACTTTTAACCTCGATAATTGAAAATTCACCTCCGCTGCCAAGGGCCATAACGTCGACCCGACGACCATTTGGCAGGCGAAACTCGGTTACGCATCCATATCCCATATCACTAAACAGCCTGCAAACGCCGCGTGTTAACGCGATTGTCAGCGGTGTTTTATTGCTGAAACTATTGCGACGGTCGTCGCTTACAGGCGCATAGGGTAGATTGAGCGGTAACATCTGTTGTCTGGTGCCGAAATTCTAATAAGACTAACAATTTGCATTTTGGCATAAAATACGGCAAAATCCACTTATTGGGAGAGTCGGTTGAGTATTAGTACCGAAGAAGGACGGTGTAATGTCGTTTACTCCCCTACAGGCCCGTTCGGGCGCTCCATCCAAAGATGTTGTAATCGGGACGCGACAATTGTTCGCCTCATCTTCTGTGTTGAGTTGATTTTAGTAGAGTATTTGGGTGGTGATGAATTATGACTGACATCGAGAAAAATCCGGTAATCCGAAAGGATTCCGATGAGAATTCGAAAAAGAGTCTTTCACGTCGTGCAGCGTTAATGCGTCTAGGTTTGACGGCTGCGACCGTATATGTCGCGCCGACAATTATGCATATAGATCGTAGCGCCAATGCATTTGTGATTCCCTCACCCTGCGCCGGACGAGGCCGACGCCGCCGCAGGTGCAAGAAGCGAAGAAAAAGAGGTAAACGAAGTAAACGCAGCAGGCGCCGCTAAATATCGTTCTGCGTTAGATGATACTTTGCCGAATTAGAAAATTGTTTGATCGAGGATAGTCCCGAATGGTTGAGAACAAGAAATCCGACAGCTCAAAATCGGATCATAGGAGACGGATTTCCCGTCGCGCGGCGTTAACGAAACTCGGTCTAACAGCGGCAACTGTTTATGCCGCTCCCACAATCATGCACATCGATCGAAGTGCAAATGCTGTTGTTTTGCCTTCGCCCTGCGCTGGCCGTGGACGTCGGCGTCGGCGTTGTAGGCGACGTCGGCGGAGACGATAAGTGGGGCAAACCTCTGTATTTGCTGAATAATGCGAATTACTGGAAATATGAAACCGACAGCGCCGTCACATTCGGGTATAAGATTTTAAACATTAATTTTGTATCACTTAATGTTTACAGCATGTTATGTGGTTAATGGTATAGTTAAGAGCGTTCGAAATGAGTGAGATCGGCATGGCTGAAGACAAGACGACTGAAGAAGTGGAACTGGACGGCAAACCTCAGATTTCCCGTCGCGCAGCGCTGGCAAGGCTGGGATTGACGGCAGCCACGGTCTAGGTTGCGCCGACAATTCTTCATATTGATCGAAGTGCCAACGCCTTTGTCGTTCCGTCACCCTGTGCCGGTCGGGGACGCCGTCGCCGCCGCTGTAAAAAATTAAGTAAGCGGGCGAAAAGAAGCAAACGCAGTAAACGCAGCAGGCGTAGTCGTGCTAGAACGAGTGGCGATAGCGCGCGAAAGAGTCGCAACAACTCCCGAAATTCGCGAAATTCTCGGAATGCTCGTAATAGGCGCGACGACGAGCGTAGGCGTCGCAGAAGTAATTCGCGCAATTCCCGTAATTCGCGCAACTCTCGCAATTCCAGAAATTCGAGGAATTCTCGTAATTCCCGCAGCAATAGTCGCAGCCGGAGCCAGAACAATCGGAGCCGCTGGTAGCGAGAATTCGGTTCGAACCGAATAGTATTTGGTGTATGACGACAATTTAAAGGTGGTGTCGGAATTACCGTTGCGTGTCTAAAGAAATCCATTCCAGTTCGAAGAATTTAGCTTCTATCCTCGATCTGATCGTTGAAGCAGAGGGCTTTCTGGCGGCGGGTGATGTCGATGCGGCCGAAGAAAAATACCGGCTGGTTCTTGAAGAAGACAAAAAGAATATAGCAGCACTTCGGGGCCGGGCATCTGTAGCACAGGCGCGCGGACACAAGAAGCGGGCAGCCAGGTACTCAAAAAAAGCCAATACACTTGAAGCTGAAAACTTTTGTCAGGAAGCGGAGAAAGCCTCCGAGGACGCGCTTTATCCGCGAGCCATTCGATATTATGAGAAAGCACTCGTCGCTGAACCTGAGAGCCTCGATGCGATCTGGGGAATAGCGGAATGCTACGCCTCTCTCGATGAACGCAAGAAAGCGGCGAAATGGTACCAGCGTTATCTGGACCTTGAACCGAATGAACCCGAGGCAATGCATATGTTGTTGGCGATGGGGGAAGGGGACGCGCCGAATCGCGCTAGCGACGGTTATGTTGCGACTTTGTTTGATCGATTTGCCCCCGATTTTGATAAACAACTCACCGGCGAGCTGGATTACCAGGTACCTAAAATTCTGGCTGCAACAATACGCAATCAATTTCCAACGGCGAAGAACAGCCTCGATATTCTCGATCTTGGATGTGGTACGGGTCTCGGTGGAGTCGCATTCAAAAAGCTGGCGAAGCGGATCGATGGTGTCGATCTTTCGGGCGAGATGCTGAAGCGGGCGCGAAAACGGCGGATATACAAGACACTCAAGAAAGCGGACATTATTACCTATATGGAGCGGGCACGACGGCAATATGACGTCGTCTTAGGTGCTGATGTGTTTGTTTATTTTGGTGCGCTGGAGGATCCGTTTAACGGTTTCTCGAAAGTCCTCAAACCTGGCGGCTATGTCGTGTTTTCACTCGAAGCGCGAAAGGGTGTTGGTTTCAAGCTAACGCCTTCGGGGCGATACGCTCACGGTCGGCGCTATGTCCGCGACACTGCAGAACGCGCAGGTCTTGTCGAGCAGGCGGTGAATCGAGAAACGTTGCGTCTCGAATATGGTGAACCCGTACACGGAGACGTTTGGGTGTTTCAAGTACCATTCAATTAAGTGGATCGCCGACAAATTTAACGTTCTGGTTCAGGTGGCAGGCTGAAATCAAAATGCCGTGTTAACACGTCGTTGATAAGATCAAGGCAACTGCCATATCGAACTACACTGAAGTCATGAACGTTGATCATTGTTGAAGAACGTCCGTAATTGGCCCAGCGCATCAAACCATAATCGATGACCAGGTCAGCCGCATCGAGGACTTCGGGCTCTATATCTGTTGCCCGGAACTTAGTGCCTTTCAACGATAGGTTTGCTGAAGAGCCAACGACGAGCTGACCGGCTTCAAAGCTTAACTGCGCCATATAGTCCATTAGCGGCCCAGCATTGAGCAACATAGCGAGCGTGCCGCCCAACGTCGTTCTTTCCAAGACATCCGGATCCAGATTTTTCATCATTTGATGGTCTAGATCGGCCGGGGCAACAGTCCCCATTGGCAGGTCGTAACTTTGTGTGATGGTTCTGACAATCTCACGGTTGCGGCCATCAAGGACATGAAGGGCCGCATGCATGGCGGCGCACCCAATGACCGCATTTAATTTTGACGGCCCCCTCTTCTTTACCTCGATTGTACGATTGATGGCATCGGTTGTTGCGCCAAGAATGACATAACCCACGGTGGTCGGAATGATCGCGATTCCGCCGCCAAGCACGACATCCATCGCCCGGCGAGCGTCGCCCTCGATATCAAATAGTGGCATTTACTTCTTTCGTTTGGTTTTTGTTCTTGCCCGTTTCCAGCTTGCTTCAAGTGCATCGAGCCCAGCCTGGGCGACTTCGATATCCTGTGCCGGCGTGCCCGAACTGGCACCAATTCCCCCGACAACTGCACGACCTGATTTTACCGGCAGCCCCCCGCCGATAATGCTGAAATGACCCTGATTAGAGGTGTGGATTCCAAAGGTGGGGCTGCCCGGCCGGCACATCTCGTTGTAGAATGATGTAGGGTTTTTCGCAGCCGACGCGGTAAAAGCCTTGTCGATTGCGATCGAAATGCTCGATACCTTGCCGCCATCCATGCGCGAAAATTCAATTAAATTACCGGATTCATCCGTTACGGCAATACACATTGGTATGCCTATTGCAGCGGACTTTTTTTCCGCTGCTGCAATCATCAATTTCGCTTCGTCATTCGAAATTCGTTTTACGGTTAGCATATTTTTCTCTCCGAAAATGCGGCGCGACTTTGACAAACCCGCGCTGATCACACAAGGCCCCGGTTAGATTTTCTGCAAAAGGAAGAATTTGTCTCGGAATTAAGCGGCGACCGTCTGACGTCTTCTCAAACTAATAAAAATCGCCGCAGCGGAAAATATCCAAACTGGTGACGGCCCATTTAACCCTCTGACGAATAATCCATCGGCGAGAATTTCGGTGATCGTGAAGATGTCATTGCCGGTTGATGAGAAGTTACTCAGGATAAGCCTGTCTGTAACCAGACCGTCAATTGCCGTACCCAGAATCGTTGCACGATCATTGACCGGAACACCGTGCGAGTTATTGGGCCCAAAAGGGGTGGTTGGTGAGAAAGTTTCACTACCTGTTGTTATGCCGTCGGTTACTTCAATCTCCACGCCGTTCAATCGACCTGGAATACTGCTCGTAGAATTGTTCGCGCCATAAAATTCGACGGTATTGATTGTATAAAACGCATCGAGGAATAAGGTGATTGTCAGCCCGACAGACTGTACACCTGCTCCGGGGTCCGTTGATAAAACACCTGATGTCGTAAAGAACAGGTTATCCTGAGAGCCGCTGCTGATAATGCTATCCGTAAGGGTTCCGGTACCACCGCTATAATTGACTAGGGCACCATTGCCAAAAAACCCAGTATCGGCTTCGACACCTGTGTCCGTAATTGTGCCTGAATACGCATTAGTATGCCCAAAGAACCCGAGAGGTGCGCCGCCAAACGGTAAATTCGTTATCGCATTCTGGATATTGTAGCCAAGGATGCCAATAGGCGCGGCCTGCAAATTGGTCGTAGCGAACAGGCCGCTGATAAAAACGCAGCAAATAAAACACCGCAAGCCGTACAAGAAACGGATCACACAACCCTAATTTGCACAAACTGTCCGGCAGACAGCGTGGCTGAATGCCTGTGAGCGGCGCATCTTGCCGGAACTCAGTTAAATTTCAAAGCCATTTATTTTTTAAAATTCACCCTAACTAATACAAATGTTTAACAAATCTTTACTAAATTTTGCCTGAATTCCCTCCAATTAAATAAATTGCAGAGGCTATAGCGGGTAGTAACGTGGAACATTTTTCGCCAAGCGACACATCGGAGACCATCAATATTGTTTCTCCGCCGAACTACGATTTTGACATGCTCGTTATAGGTTCCGGGCCATCGGGGCAACGGGCGGCAATTCAATCCGCAAAGCTGGGCAAACGAACGGTTGTTATCGAGCAAAAAACCGTTGTTGGCGGCGTTTGCATCAATACGGGGACGATCCCATCAAAAACCTTGCGCGAGGCCGCTGTTCATCTTTCGGGCTACCGCGAACGTAATATTTATGGATCGTCCTATTCAGTAAAAAACGACATCACGATGAAGGATCTGTTATTTCGTACCGGTCACGTCATTCGAAACGAGATTGATGTTACGAATAATCAACTGCACCGGAACGGCATTGCGGTTCTTGAGGCACGGGCCTCGTTTGTTGATGAGCACACAGTTCGTCTGACCTTTTTTGATGGTCGTGGACAGCGTGATATTACCTCAGACCGCATCGTCATTGCGGTCGGTACCGAAACGACCAAAGATCCAAAAATTCCATTCGATGGTCAGTGTGTTTTCACCAGCGATGATATTCTGGAACTGGAAGAGCTACCGAAAACGCTCGCGGTTGTCGGTGCTGGCGTTATCGGATTGGAGTACGCGACTATCCTGTCTACACTGGGTGTACGTGTCACCGTAATCGATAAGCGGCCGCGTCTCCTGGATTTCGTCGATGCGGAGATTATCGATTCTCTCGTTTATCAAATGCGCCAGAACCGTGTGACCTTCCGCCTGGGTGAGGAAGTTCACGATCTCGAAGTTTGCGATGGGCCCAAAGGGAAGCGTGTTCGCATCGGGCTTGAAAGCGGAAAACAAATCGTCACTCAAAAGGCGCTCTATAGCATTGGACGCACGGGCGCGACATCCGAACTTGATCTCAGCGCTGCGGGGCTGACGGCAGATGATCGTGGCCGGCTAGGTGTTGACGAAAAGCATCAAACGCAGAAACCACACATCTATGCAGTTGGCGATGTCATTGGCTTTCCAAGCCTCGCCTCAACATCCATGGAGCAAGGCCGACTGGCAGCGTGTCACGCATTCAATCACGAATCTCATAGCGTTGCGGAATTGTTCCCGTATGGGATTTACACTATTCCGGAAATTTCCGTTGTTGGAAAAACAGAGGAACAGCTTACTAAGGACGGTGTTCCATATGAAGTTGGAAAAGCGTTTTATCGCGAAATAGCCCGTGGCCAGATCATTGGCGACCATACCGGTATGCTAAAAATAATGTTTCATATGGAAACGCGGCAACTTCTCGGCGTTTCGATTATTGGCGAACAGGCGTCTGAGCTAATCCACATCGGCCAGGCGGTAATGGCCCACGAAGGCACCGTCGACTATTTTGTCGATACCGTTTTCAACTATCCTACGCTCGCTGAATGTTACAAGACGGCTGCATTTGACGGGATCAATCGTCTCGAATAGAAGTTCGAAATCGTATCAAAGACAAAATAATTCGGATTGGCGGGATCGCGTTTTCTTGTCCTGCCACCTTGCGTAATCCTCCCTTTTGCTATCGAGTCGTTGCATGTTGAATGAACTTTCATTCGCTGAGGCGGTTGCGAAAATTGAACGAGGCGACATAACCTCCGAACGATTGGTGCGCGACTGTCTTGATCGGATTGAGGCGCGCGAGGACGATGTTAGGGCCTGGGCTTTCATCGATCCTGAGCTGGCACTCTCCCAGGCACGAGCCTGCGATTCCGCAGATGAACGCAAAGGGCCTCTGCACGGTGTTCCCTTTGGGGTGAAGGACATCATCGCGACGTATGACATGCCAACGGGTATGGGCTCGCCGATCTATGAAGGCAATATGCCAGGATATGACGCCGCATGTGTTGCTCTATTGAGAGCGGCGGGCGCGGTAATTCTCGGCAAAACGGTTACGGTTGAATTTGCAGGAATGGCACCGCCGCCCACAGGAAACCCACACAATCTGGAATGTACGCCAGGCGGATCCAGTAGCGGATCGGGGGCGGCTGTTGCGGATTTTATGGTACCGGCAGCCTTTGGAACGCAAACAGCGGGGTCCATTCATCGGCCCGCCGCTCATTGCGGGATAATCGGCTTTAAACCGACTTTCGATAGTTACAGTCTTCATGGCGTTTGGCCCGCCGCCCAGTCGCTCGATACTTTGGGCCTGTTGACACGGGCCATGGACGATATCGAATTGCTCAGTGCGGCTTTACTCGGGCGGCCTGTACAGCTCAATCGTTCCGGCGTTTCATCTCCCAGAATCGCTATATGTAAGACTCACCAATGGGATATCGTTAAGCCTGAAACCGAAGAAGCGATTGCAATCGCCCGGGACACGCTAAACAAAGCCGGTGCGGAGATAATCGAATTAACATTGCCAAAGAGTTTCGAGGAGCTGGTTTCGGCGCGCGATATAATTTCTAGCTATGAACGCGCCCGTGCGACCTCTCACGAATGGTTCAATCACCGTGATCAATTGAGTCCTCAATTGCAGCGTGGAATCGCCAAGGGTTTTGGATGGCAATATGAGCAATATACGGCGGCAATGAAAATCGGTGCTGATTGCCGCAGAGAACTAGACATACTGTTCGAAGATTTTGATGCAATTATAGCGCCTTGCACTGCGGGAGAGGCGCCGCCGGATCGCAACAGCACGGGCGATCACACCCACATCGGGATGTGGAACTTGCTACACGTCCCAAGTTACGCTCTGCCGACGCACAAAGGGCCAAATAATATGCCTGTGGCAATACAGCTGATCGGCCGTCATGGTGCCGATGACGCATTGTTTGATTTTGCGAAATGGGTTCTGAATCAGCTTGTTCCGGCTTAGGATTGCGCAAAAGGTTTGGCTGTTTGCGCCGAGATCAAAAACGAGAAGATTCGCAGGAGGTTTCAATGGCTAAAATTAAACATATCGCGATTGTAACAATGGACGCACCAAAGCTGGCAGAGTTCTATACCAAGGTTTTTGATATGAAGATTCTGCACAGCTCCAAAAGCGGAGCGACCTATCTGACCGATGGTTATATCAATGTCGCCCTGCTTCCCAACAAGGCAGAGGGTAAGCCTAACGGACTTAATCATATTGGTTTCGAAATAGACAACCAGGAAGAAATCGCGAGACGGATTGAAGCGTTCGGGATCAAAGCGCCGGCGCAAAGGCCGCGAAATCGTCCCTATGCAGAAACAAGGGGTTGTGATCCCGAGGGCAACAATTTCGATCTTTCTGTTCACGGCTTTCAAGAGGTGGAATACGAGGCAGATCGCGAACGCGGTATTAAACGTGTTCAAGAGAAAGTCGACGCGTAATCGACAGTTGGAGAACCGAAAGGGTGCGTAGCGAAAATTGTGACGTCGCCATTGTAGGTGGCGGCAGTGCAGCTTTTGAAGCTGCAGTGTCAGCGCGGCAGAACGGCGCTGAACATGTCGTCATGTTGGAGAAAGCACCGGAAGACGAGTTTGGTGGCAATGCCCGGTACTCTCATACCGGATTTCGCTTCGTTTATTCCGGTCCCGACGATATTCGCGATATCGTTCCAGATTGGGACGCGGACGAGTTCGCCCGATTTCATATTCCCCCTTATACTGAGGAGATTTTCAAAGGCGATCTCAATCGCGTCACTCAAGGCCGTATCGATCCGGAACTGGCAGATTTTATGGTAAGCCAGTCAAATTCCGCGATACGCTGGATGTTTGATTCGGGAATCGAGTTTGAGCCCGAAAAACGCCGGGAAATAGACGGAAAGTTCTATTTTGAGCCCGGTATCATCGTTCACACAGTTGGGGGTGGCCTCGGGCAGTTACTGCGTTGGCGTCAGATTGCCCTCAACCTTGATGTCGACTTGCGTTACCGGTCGCGCGTGACATCCTTCGTCGGTGATTTTCGCGGTATCGAGGGTGTATGCGTTGCATCGGATGACGAAGATTACCAGCTGAATGCAGCTGCGGTCATTGTGTGTTCCGGTGGTTTTCAGGCTAACGCCGAGATGCGGGCGCGCTATCTCGGTACCAACGCCGATCTCATGAAAGTGCGCGGTTCAAAACATAATACGGGGGAAATCCTCCGCACCCTCCTTGATCTTGGTGTCAAACCGGCGGGCCATTGGCAGGGCGCTCATGCGACGCCGATTGATGCCTATGCGCCTGATGGTGGCACACCACTACGGCAGGATGGTCACAGCAATACCTGTAATCGCTACGACTATACGCAGGGTATTACGGTCAATAATTTCGCTGAACGATTTTTCGATGAAGGCGAGAACAATCATTCATACACCTATGCGAAAACAGGCAGCGCCGTTTTGGCGCAACCGGGTGGTACGGCGCATCAGATTTATGATCAGAAGGGCATCAACCTGTTCCGGCTGGGTGCTGAGTACACAGACGTCTACGAAGAGGCAGATACGATCGCGGAGTTGGCTGAAAAGATCGGTTTGGAGCCAGCGGCACTCGAAGCAACGATTGCCGAGTTTAACGCCGCAGTTCAGACGGATATTCCGTTTAACCCCGGCATGCTCGATGGCCGAGGAACCAAAGATCTTGCATTGCCGAAATCAAATTGGGCGAACCCGATCGATGAGCCGCCATACCGGGCCTATACCGTCACCGGTGGAGTGACATTCTCGTTCGGTGGTGTTCGTATCAACACGCGCTGCGAAGTTCTCGATGTAACCGAGACGCCCATCCCGGGACTTTATGCTTCGGGTGACATCGTCGGATTGTTCTTCCATAACTATCCATCCTGCACCGGCCAAACACGCAATGCTGTGTTTAGCCGTGAAGCAGGAAAGAATGCGGCGTTACTTGCCAATGCATAATTCGAATTGTGAGGAATACCAATGACCGCGCTTAAACTCGCCACAAAAAAAATGATTGCCGAGAAAAAGGACGGCATCGGCTGGATTACTTTCAACAACCCTGATCGCCGCAATGCCATCGGCTTCGCGATGCGGGAAGCAATTTTGGAAATCATCGAGGATTTTGAAAACGATCCCGCTGTTCGCGTCATCGTAATGCAAGGCGCCGGCGACAAGGCATTTGTATCTGGTTCGGATATTTCGGAGTTTGCTGAGCGCCGTTCCACACCCGAACAGAGAGAGGTCTATGATGCTCTATCTGCAAAGGTGAACGAAGCCTTTGCCAATATCCAAAAACCCTTAATCGCGATGATCCGCGGATTTTGCATGGGGGCGGGCGTTGGCACCGCGCTGCACGCCGACATCAGAATTGCTGCAGAGGGATCTCAATTCGGCGTGCCTGCCGCCAAACTTGGCCTTGGATACGCCTATCGCAATATGAAAAAAATTATTGATCTTGTTGGCCCCGCCAAGACAAAGGAAATTTTGTTTACCGCGCGCCGCTTTACGGCCGAGGAAGCATTGGCGATGGGGCTCATCAATCAGCTTGTACCCGCTAACGAGTTGGAAGAAGCAACACATGAACTGGCATCAACAATTGCCGCCAACGCGCCGCTGACAATTCATGCAACAAAAGTCATTGTTGCCGAGTCAGCAAAGAATGAGGCGGACCGCGATATCGCTTATTGCGATGAGCTTGTCGAAAACTGCATGAACAGCGAAGATTATAAAGAAGGCCGTACCGCCTTTATGGAAAAACGTACCCCGCAATTTAAGGGACAGTAAGAAATCACCAGGATTATGCGTCGCATTGTCGGTTACCTCTTCGTCATAATTCTGCCCATCTTGGCGGCGGCGTATGCTGCGGAATCCTATCTTTGGTATCTTGGTTCCAAATCGCTCGAGGTGATCTCGAAGAAGAGCGGCCATAAATATGACCCGCGCAGCAAACTCGAAGTCGTCCAGGACCTGCGCAAATCTGGAAAAAATGCGGCGCCTTATGTTCCTCCGGAAACCTTATTTCGTCCCGGCCGAAATGGTCTTGATTCGGCGCTTCTGGGAAAGGACGGGCAGAGCATGCTCAGTCTTGGAGGTATATCCAAAACTATCAATGTTGTGTGCAATGAAGGAGGTGCCTGGTTCAGCTATATGGCTGACCGGTATGGTTTCAATAATCCCAACCATGTGTGGGATTCTGATCATGTCGACATACTGACGTTGGGTGATTCATTCACGCTTGGAAATTGCGCGCCACAGGGAATGAGTATGGTTGATTTGTTGCGGCGACAAACCGACGTTCTTGTCAATCTTGGTGGTGGTGGTAACGGCCCTCTCTTTATGTTGGCGGCGTTGCGAGAATACGGTGCAGCCTTACGCCCCAAAACAGTGCTTTGGTTTTTCTATAACAACGATATCGAAAACCTAAATAATGAAGCGCGAAACGCGACGCTAAAACGCTATCTCGCTGAAAATGATTTTTCGCAGTCACTCAAAAAACGTCAGCCTGAAATCGATAGCGGCCTGTCAGATCTGATCGACGATCTATCCAAACAAACTAATTGGCGCGAACGTACTTTCTTTCGGATTTTGCGGTTACAGAACCTGCGCTATCGATTGTTTCCGCCACCTCAAGCCACCGGCCAAAAAGGTCAAAGTCTTGATGTAGAATATGGCCGTATTCTATCAATCGCCCGAGAGACTGTTTCCAGCTGGGGCGGCAAAATAGTGTTTGTATACCTACCATTCCCGCCACGCTTTTTTGCCCCAGATGCGCAAGCTGTTCAGGCGGCTTCAAACCGCAAAGAAACCATATTGTCCATGGCAAAAAAAGTCGGGGTTGAAACCATCGATCTCGGGCCGAAATTTGATTCATTTTCCGACCCTGGAGAACTCGCATACGCTGCCAGTACTCATTACAGCGAGGCCGGATATCGGTTGGCTGCAAACGCAATAGCAAAGAAATTAGGACTCAAAAATCGTTAGGCGTCATAGCCGGGATTGATCCGGTCCAGCATCTTTTTCATTGAGTCCCAGCCGCTTGGACGCTCTTTTGTAACCGCCCGGTTACGCGCGAACTGCTGTTGCGTGTGCTGAAGCAAATTATCGGAGATCTCTATCACCTTGCCGCCGGCCTGCATGATGGCGAGTTGCGTTTTGCAAGCTTTTTCCATAGCGAACATTTCCTTGAAGGCCTGACCGATCGTTGGACCGCAAACAAGCAGGCCATGATTGCGCAATACCAGGTAATCTTTATCGCCAAGGTCTCGTACAAGTCGTTCGCGCTCGTCCAGATCGTCTGCAACTCCTTCGAAATCGTGATAGGCAACACCTTTGTAAAACCGCATCGCTTTCTGGAACCATGGCTGCAGCCCCTCTTCCATGCTGGCTATCGCCATCCCCGCGACGGTATGGGTATGCATAACGCACTTGGCATCATGGCGCGCGGCATGGACGGCTGAATGAATGACAAAACCGGCGGGATTTATCACGTGCTCGGTGTCCTGAACAATATTGCCGTCGAGATCGACCTTCACAAGGCTCGACGCAGTGATCTCGCTGAAATGCATGCCATATGGATTGAGAAGGAAATGCTCTTCCGCCCCCGGTGCCCGCGCTGAAATATGGGTCGCAAATAAATCATCCATATCGTAATGCGCGATCAGCCTGTAGCAGGCCGCGAGATCGACCCGCATTTCCCATTCTTCTGGGCTGATTTCACTCGATGCGGTTTCGAGTTTTTGGATGACCGGGCTCGCACACATGTCAGCCTCCTAAGTTTTCCTCTGTAAATCTATTATCGGTGTAGCGCCTGTATTCGCGCAAGGGCCATCCACAATTCCTTTCGGCGATTGAAACCTGTCCGCAGCTATGTGACCATTCGATCAATTCTTTCTGGAGGTGTTCATGGCCACAAAATATAAACTGTGCAGCTTTAAGACCTGTCCGTGGGTCCACCGTGCTGCAATTGTTCTGCAGGAAAAAAACATCGCCTACGATATTGAATATATCGACCGCGATAATCGGCCGGAATGGTTTCTCGCGATCTCACCCCATTCAAAAGTACCGGTACTCATTGTCGATGAGGAAACCGCCTTGTTCGAATCCAACGCGATCGCCGAATATCTTGATGAGGTGACGGAGCCACGCCTGCATCCCTCAGACCCTTTGGATCGCGCCTATAATCGTGCCTGGAACGATTTCGTTCCCGTCTGTCGCAAGATTACCCATCTTACAGATGCGACGGATGAAGAAGATCTTGCCAAGCGCTGCGAAGGTGTTCGCGACATTTTCGAGAAACTCGAAGGCGCATTGTCAAAGCGTGACAATGATGGGCCATATTTTAACGGACCTGATTTTTCACTGACCGATGCATCCTATGCACCAATATTTATGCGCTTTACCTTATTTGATCGCATCCACCCGCTTGGACTCATAGAGGAATTTCCCCTACTGGAAGCCTGGCGCAATGCATTGATGGACCGGCCGTCAGTGATCGCGGGCGTGGTTCCGGATTTCGAAGATTACTGGCGACAAGTCCTTAGAGATCGTGGCCGTTGGGCGGCACAATTCATTCCAGGGGCGGCAGCGGCGGAATAAGCCCTTTAACCGTTCCAGAGATCGCGGAACTGGCTGGCGATAATGTCGCCATAGGCAACCGGCCCGCCCTCCAGTAGCCCCGCGTTGCTGGCAAAGGCATTCATCCCGTCTACCAGTGCATCGCTGATATTGGCGTCATAATAAGGCTGATCACGCTCGATCAGCGTCGCGATAAGACCGGTCTCTTTTTCGGGAAACAGATTTTCCGCAACTTTTGTCGCGAGGCTGGCGTCAGCTTTCAAAGCGTTCAGTGTTTTTACAATGGCGCGCACGGCACCTGCCGCAATATCGGGTTGCTCATCGATTAGCTTCTGGGTTGTGACCAAAGTGGGTTGCGTGAAATTGAAAGCGGCCGGTGGGCCGTCGCCACGCCGGACATCGATGACGCATTTGGCAATGCCACTGGTGATGGCAACTTCCGCTCCCATGCCATTCGCCCAAAATCCATCGATCTCGCCGTCGATGAGTGCCTGCGCGGCAACGACACCAAATGACTTTCCTTCGGGAATACCGCCGGGCGGCAGGCCGATGGTGATGTTCTCCGCTTCCGCATCGATACCCGCGGCGATCAACAGCTGCCTGAGGCCGACATCAACACCGGGTGCGGCGCCCAACCGCAAGCCCTTAAGCCCGTTAACATCACCTTTCTGCACGTCTATGTCATGGCGCAGAACCAGAAACCAGTACATCCCCTGAGAAAGGGCGCAAAGAACTTTAGACCCCTCCCATCTGGGGAATGCCCAGAGCGGTGCATGAGCGGAACCGGCGACAAAGTCGCACCGTCCATCGCGCAACGCGGCAAACGACTCTGGTACCGGAAAAATAAGCTCGATCTCGGCATCAACGCCTTCTTCCTTGAAGTATCCAAGCTCAACGGCGGCAATGGCTGGAAAATAGGAATTAGAGACGAGATCGGGGAGGGCGACTTTAAACGTCATTCTTGGGCTCCTGAGAAATTTGCAATTGGGTCAAAGCGTTAGCTTATAGTCTATAGATGCCAAGGTCGCGACACAAAGGGCTGCTGTGGCCAAATTTAACCTCACAAAACCGTTATAAGCGGCATATTGCGCTTCCGTCGCTAATACCCCACTTTCTAGGGGAATTTGGGCATTCTTAGGCACCAGGAGAAGAAAATGGGCAAAAAACTCATAAAGGCCGGCTTACTCGCGGCACTCGTTTTATCGGCAGGCGCAGTTCATGCCGCTGATGATATGAAAAAAGGTTTGAAGACCGCAATCTTTGCCGGTGGTTGTTTCTGGTGTGTTGAAAAAGATTTCGATCACGTCAAAGGCGTCGTCGAAACGACCTCCGGCTATACCGGCGGTATTCTCCTTAACCCGACCTATAAACAGGTCACGGCTGGCCGGAGCGGCCACTATGAGGCGGTGGAGATCAAGTACGATCCCAAGATTGTGACGTACAAACAGCTTGTCGAAGTCTTCTGGCGCACAGTTGATCCCACTGATAGCGGCGGTCAGTTCTGTGATCGCGGACAAAGCTATGCGCCGGCAATTTTCGCGAATTAGCCGGAGCAACAAAAGATTGCTGAGATGTCGTTGGCGGCGCTCAAGAAGTCCGGAGTGCTCAAACGTCCTATCAGGACACCCATTCTGAAGGCGGCAAAATTTTACCACGCCGAGGGCTATCACCAGAACTATTATAAAAAGAATCCGATCCGCTATAGCTTCTATCGCCGGTCCTGCGGTCGCGACGCCCGCGTTAAAGCGCTATGGGGCAAACAGGCCTATCAGGGGGTCGATAAGAAGTAGGGATTAGTTCAGCGCTGCTATTCGATATCGAATTTTACTATTATGCTCTCGCTGTAGGTCATATGACGCTGCAATAATGAGGTAATTGCGGGAGGGGGTTTGATGCTGTTTGTAACCAATCGGGAGCCCAAGGGTTCGGTCAAGGCAACCAAGAAGTCCAAGCCTTATCAGTTCGACCTTGATAAGAATGCGCCGGCAAATTCCGTTTATTTTTGCACGCGAGACGGAAAAGGGGAGTATTCGGAAATAGGGTCATCGAAATTTATGAAGCGGCTCAAAGAGTCGTCGGCCAAACAAATCCTGCTTTATATCCACGGCTTTTCCAATTTACCCGAAGACCATATTTTTCCGCGAGTTGAGGCGTTGCAATCACTATTTGACGCGCGTGAGGAAAACCTCATCGACGTCGTGCCGTTAATTTGGCCCTGCGACAATGATATCGGTATCGTGAAGGATTACTGGGACGATCAGAAAGCCGCTGATCAAAGCGCCTTTTCGTTCGCGCGGGTGTTGCAGCGCTTTATGGATTGGCGATCCCAGGAGCCTGAAGAAGACCCCTGCCTGAAGCGGATCAATATTCTTGCCCATTCCATGGGCAATCGTGTTCTCCGCGAAACCATGAACAAGTGGGACAAGTACGATCTTGCGAGCGGGGTGCCGCTCTTGTTCCGCAATACGTTTCTTGTGGCCGCAGATATCGTCAATGAAGCTTTGGAGGAGGAAGGCACGGGTCGTTTGATTACCCATGCCTCGCGGAATGTCTCGGTTTATTTTGCGTCCGATGATTTGGCGTTGCGTGCCAGCAAAATCTCAAATCTCAAGAACAAGGTCGCCTCCCGGCGATTAGGTCATACGGGACCCGAAGATATGCGTGCGGTGCCGACAAACGTCTATGCCATCGACTGCGATAATTTTAATAACGCCTATGACCGGCCCAAAGGGCACAGCTACTTTCTGGAAGATAATAACGGCAAACCGGGAAAGGTTTTCGACCATATGTTCAATTCGATCAAAACCGGCCGCGTCAAAGTCGATGATGCGCGCAATAGAAGACATATTTTGTGGCTAGTAAATAATCCGCTTCAAATTGCGACCTACCCTCTCTTTGTACGAATTAAGCGGCTTCAGACCTATGATTCTTTAGTTGGTATCCCCAGTCTGCAACGACAACGCATGTACCATGCCTGTTGAGCCACCGGCGAGAATGAGAGTTTCAGATTCGTCGGTGGCAACATTTTCGCTGACCTGGACGTGGAGAAAATAGTTATCGCCCGTGAAGGCGGTAAGCTCTTCACCGCTCTCGAGATCCCATAGCCGGATTGTATGGTCCCACGATCCGCTGATGGCGTGGCGACCATCCGCAAACACCGCCACAGAAGATATCCAGCCCTCGTGCCCTTCCATACGGCGGAGCTCTTTTCCGTTCTCAAGATCCCATAGCCGGATTGTCTTGTCATTTGATCCGCTGATGGCGCGGCGGCCATCTGCATACACTGCGACGGAGTTGACCCCGCCCTCATGTCCTTCCAAACACCGGAGCTCCTTACCGCTCTCGAGATCCCACAGCCGGATGGCATGATCACTTGATCCGCTTATGGCACGGTGGCCGTCTGCTGTTACCGCAACGGAGGCGACCGGACTATCATGCCCTTCTATACAACGGAGCTCCTCGCCGCTTTCGAGATCCCATAGCCGGATTGTCTTGTCACTTGATCCGCTGATGGCGCGGCGGCCATCCGCAAACACTGCGACGGAATTAACCCGGCTGTCATGTCCTTCCATGCGGCGGAGCTCCTCAGCACTTTCGAGATCCCATAGCCGGATTGTCCGATCATCCGATCCGCTGATGGCGCGATGGCCACCTGCATACACCGCAATGGAAACGACGGGGCCGAAATGTCCGTCCATACGACGGAGCTCTTTACCGCTCTCGAGATCCCAGAGCCGGATTGTATTATCCTCCGAGCCACTGACTGCGTGGCGGCCGTCTGCAATAGCCGCGATGGATGAAACCGGGCTGTCATGTCCTTCCCTGCGATGGGGCTCGTCGCCACTTTCGAGATCCCAGAGCCGGATTGTATGGTCGTAGGACCCGCTGATGGCGTGGCGGCCATCAGCAGACACCGCGACGGAAGCGACCGATTTGTCATGCCCTTCCATGCGGGAGAGCTCCTCGCCACTTTCGAGGTCCCATATCCGGATTGTATCGTCATATGATCCGCTGATGGCACGAAGGCCATCTTCAAACACCGCCACGGAAGTGACCGATCTGTCATGCTCTTCGATACGGAAGGTCTCCTCACCGCTCTCGAGATCCCATAGCCGGATTGTATGGTCGTATGATCCGCTGATGGCGCGGCGGCCATCTGCATACACTGCTACCGAAGTGACCCAGCCGTCATGCCCTGCCATACAGCGGATTTCCTTACCGCTCTCGAGATCCCATAGCCGGATTGTATGGTCGTATGATCCGCTGATGGCGCGGCGGCCATCTGCAAATACTGCGACGGAAGAGATCACGCCCCTATGCCCCTCCATGCGGTGGAGCTCTTTCCCGCTCTCGATATCCCATAGCCGGAGTGCATTGTCATATGACCCGCTGAGGACGTGGCGGCCATCTGCAGATACCGCGACGGAGGTGATCGGACTATCACCCCCCCCGATGGAGCGGAGTTCCTCACCGCTCTCGAGATCCCACAACCGAATTGTCTTGTCACTTGATCCGCTGATTGCGTGGCGGCCATCTGCAGATACCGCTACAGAAGAAACCGGACCATCATGCCCATCCATACAGCGGAGCTCTTCGCCATTCTCGAGATCCCATAGCCGGATAGTATCGTCAATTGATCCGCTGATGGCGCGGCGGCCATCTGCAAACCCTGCGATGGCTTTGACTACGCCTTCATGCCCTTCCAAACGGCGGCCCTCGCCCGTACCTGGTAAAGCCAGCGTTGGTCTTATGGGAAGAAATGCAAGCACCGTTGATAGGCGTCTCGCGCCTTCGAGGAGGCGCTTAATATTGATCCCTGCCTCTGGCCCGAGGCGTCCAAGCAACTGGCCTGCAAGTTGTTCAGGTTTTTTTGTCAGAGTATAGGATGAAAGCCTTAAGGCCCCAGCAAGGAGGTGCGCTTCAGCGTCTCCGTCCAACAGATCGCAATCGGATATAACAGCCTGCAATGCGCCCTGATTGATCCGAGTTTCGATCCATCGGTAATCAAACAGCAATGATCTCAGCTCGTCATGGCGCTCGTCGGCCTTATCTGCCATGTTGTTTCCACATTGAAATTATTGAAATAGCGACATCGGCCGATTTAGAGTTTCTGGATATGGGATACCCTTTGAAATAAATGGCGCACCCGACAGGATTCGAACCTGTGACCTCTGCCTTCGGAGGACGGATGTACTATTCTAACCTATGGAAAATGCTTAGTTTTTCACAGATTTATCTTACGTAAAATATACCTCTGAGGGGTTCGCTGTGTCAAATCTGTGTCAATTTTAACCCCAAATTCTTAAGGGATGCGTTTGTCTAAATAGAAGGACAATTCAAGTTTCCCAGACGATACCGATGGGTTTTCCCAAATGACTTTACGGATGGGAATACGACTGCACCAAAGTTGGATATGGGTGAATAAACATTACCAGCAGGACGAAGGA